>PPYE01106066.1_pt1 | contig 234997 bp, 255 predicted proteins | sample 1559881 | NCBI WGS metagenome assembly PPYE01 (sample SAMN08240022, study PRJNA423297) | Human gut metagenome, whole genome shotgun sequencing project. | reverse complement strand
CCTGATTACCCGCAAGGGGTATGCCACATCCGTAAGGCAGCAGAGCTGCCAACGGCTGTGCAATGCGCAGCGCGTGCAGCTCTTCAAGCCCCAGAGCGGCAATGTCGGGGGGGGGCGAGGGGAGCTCCCCTCGCGTTCTCTTGGGGGTCAAAGGGGGCCATTCTCTCACGTGAGAGAATGGCCCCCTTTATTCACGCAGCCCTTGGGCTGCAATATTCTTCCCTTAAAAGGGAAATTTTCCAAAAATCAAATGAGATTCTTTTCAGAATCAGCATCAAACAAATGCACCAGTTTGGCATCAAACCCAAACTTCACCGCCGTATGCCGCGCATACGCCATCGGATCAATATTCGCGGTGGGAATGACTGCCACAACATCCTGCCCATTCGCGGCAAGGTGCAGATGCAGCTCGCTGCCCATCAGCTCGCTGACGTCGACCTCGGCAGGGATGCCGCTCTCGCCGAGCGAGATATGCACAGGGCGCACGCCCGCGGTGACACTGCGGCTCTCAATACCTGCGGCGGCGAGCTTTGCGCTCTGCTCCGCGGTGAGCGTGACAGTCTCGCCCATGACGGTGAGCGTATAGCTGTCGGCGGTCTTTGTGAGCTGGCAGTTTTCAAAGAAATTCATCTGCGGCGAGCCGATGAAGCCCGCGACGAACAGGTTCGCCGGATGGTTGAAGACCTCCTGCGGCGTGCCGATCTGCTGGATGTAGCCGTCGCGCATGATGACGATGCGGTCGCCGAGGGTCATGGCCTCGACCTGATCGTGCGTGACGTAGATGAACGTGGTGTCGATCTTCTCGCGCAGCTTGATGATCTCCGCGCGCATCTGGTTGCGCAGCTTCGCGTCGAGGTTTGAGAGCGGCTCGTCCATCAGCAGCACCTTGGGGCTTCTGACGATGGCGCGGCCGATGGCCACGCGCTGGCGCTGGCCGCCGGAGAGCGCCTTGGGCTTGCGGTCGAGGAATTGGGTGATATCAAGGATCTCTGCCGCCTCGCGCACGCGGCGGTCGATCTCGTCGTTGGGCATTTTCTTGAGATGCGTCTTGCCGTCCGCATCCGTCTCCGCGATCTTCTTGAGCTTGAGCGGGAAGGCGATGTTTTCATAGACGGTCATGTGCGGATAAAGCGCATAGTTCTGGAAGACCATCGCGATGTCGCGGTCTTTGGGCGCGACGTCGTTCATCTGCTTGCCGTCGATGAAGAGCTCGCCGCCGCTGATCTCCTCGAGACCGGCGATCATGCGCAGCGTGGTCGACTTGCCGCAGCCGCTCGGGCCGACGAGCACGATGAACTCCTTGTCGGCCACGTCGATATTGAAGTCCTGCACGGCGACAACGCCTTCGTCAGTGATCTCCAGATTGTTCTTCTTTTCGACGGCCTCGTCTTTCTTCTTTTTCTTCTTGCTTTCGGTGTTGGGGTAGACCTTTCGGACATTTTTCAGAATGACCTCTGCCATAATCGTGAACCGCAGTCCTGCCGCCTCCGCGATGCAGGACCTCGCAGCCGCCTGAGCGCGCCGCTTTACGGCAGGTCTCCACACTGCCGCACCGCCGGTTCGGCGGAAAACGTTCCTCCTTTTGTATTTCCCGCGAGCGGTACGTAGAGGTGGAGTAGCACAGGCGGGAGGGAATGGAAGTGAGCAAAACTGCTCGAAACCAGTATACGGCAAAGCGCGGCTTTCCACAACGGAAAACCGCGCTTTCATACTGCATTTTGGTAAGATAGATAACAAAAAGAACCGAAATTTATGCTTTTTTACCACGGCGGCGGCGATGGACGACCGCCAGCCGGTCGATGAGCAGATCGTAGACAAAAAAGAGCAGAAGCCCCATCGCTGCCGTCGCCCACAGCAGCCAAGTCGCGCTCTCGGAAAACTCCTGCACGACGGCGGGGAGCTTGAAGACAAAAATGATGAGCGCGTACATGACGCCCATACTCACGGTGCAGAGGCCGAGCTTCGCAAAGAGCCGCAGCGCCTTGGACGAGATCGCGTCAAGATTCGGCTTCACGAGGGGATAATAGCCGAGAAAGCAGAACACAAGCGCTGCTTCCTTGTCCGCGCAGAGAAGAAGTCCCAAGACCGCCGCCGCGGCAAAGCAGCTCCATGCGTAGCTTTTGCGGCATTCCTCGCGCGCGGGCAAAAGCGTAGCCGATGCGAGGATCGGCCAGGCGTAGGTCGAGAGCGGGACGACGCCGCTGAGCCAGAGGAAGGCGACCGCGAGCGCGCACAGTACGCCGCACAGCGCCAGTTCATGTGTTTTCTTTGCCAAAATTTACTTCACATCGCTTTTACAGATATTCCGGCTCCATCGCGTCGTGGAGCACGGTGGTGATCGCGTCGGAAAAGACGCTGTCGGAGTGCGCGTGCAGGGCGTTGAGCGTCTCCGCCACGGCGGCGACCTTCACTTTGCCGGTGGAGTACACATCCTGATCGAAGATGAAGCGCACTTCCTTTTCCTGCACCTGCTGGACCTGGTTGCCGTTGCGGATGTTGCGCTGGACAAAGCCGGGGCCTGCGTGCAGCTTGAGCGCCGCGAGCGCATCGAGCTTGCGCTCGACGTCGACCGAGCACTTGGCGACGCTCGCTTCGTCCACGCCGTCCTCGTCGAGAATGCCGAGGTACGGCGGCTGGAGCAGATCGTTCCAGCGGCGGCCCGTGAGGCCAAGCTGCTCGCGCGAAATGGCGTTGACAAAGCGAAGGCCCACGCGGTCAAAGCAGTTGGGACGGTAAATCTTGATAAACTGGCCGAGCGGCTCGTCGAGACGGGCGGCAAAGTCCTCCCAGTGCGTGTAGCGCATGGTGGAAAGGGCGATAAAGTCCTTCGTGAGGCTCAGCTTGTAGCCGCCGTCCTCGGAAATGAACGTGTGGTTGTTGACCGTCCGCGCGGGCGCGCCGTTCACGCCGGGCAGCTTTTCCACCTGGCACTGGTAGCGCGGAAATGCCGCGCGCACGGTCTCCTGAAAGTCGGCGGGCTCGCGCGTGTCGATCGAGAGGATCGTGGGGAAGCGCAGCTGGCAGATGACTTCGATGAGCTGAGATTTGCCGTAGGCGTAGCGGCGGTTATCGGAAGAGATCATAACGTAAATACCTCCGTCATGTTGCAATTTTGATTATAAATTATAGAGGAAAGAAAAACGATTGTCAAATCAGCGTTCGTGCGCGAAGAAGCGCTGATAAAACTTACCAGCAGAAAAACTGCATATCCGATTTTTTATGAGTCAAACTACCCTTGCGATACCCAAACAGCAAAACTCTTTCAAACAGGTGAAACCAAAAACAATTATAGGAAAAGGAGAAAATCATTATGTCCAGCAAGAACAGCAACAAGCTCAACATCCCCGAGGCCAAGGCCGCTATGAACAAGTTCAAGATGGAAGCCGCCAGCGAGGTTGGCGTCAACCTCAAGCAGGGCTACAACGGCGATCTGACCTCCCGCGAGGCCGGCTCTGTCGGCGGCCAGATGGTCAAACATATATGTCCAGTACGAACAGTAGTGATAAACAGGGCAAATCGGAATGTAGACAAGCATATAATCCCGATTACATATCAATATAGCTTAGTTTTATAACTTTTCAAAGGGTCAAGGTAATCTCAAATTCCTGTGGGGCTTACCTTGGCCCTTGCTTTCGTCTGGACGAAAGAATACCCCCCGCCAACTGCACGCTAATTCCATGTCGTAAATACACCGCCCGCCCCCGTAGGGGCGGGCGCTTTTTTATTTTCTAGCTGTTCATTTAGAAAAGCCTCAACCACAATAAAAAGTGAATAAAACGGGGGCTTTTAGCCCCCCTTAACTACCGATAAGCCCCGGCTACGCCCCCCTGTCAATGGCGGCACATGGGCCGTTTATCTTGACCATTGACAGGGGGCGCAGCCGGGGCTATGACCACTTTGGGATAGTTCGATTATTTGCTTTAGACGAAAAGCTATCTTTTCCAAAAAAGAATTGCAATTTCCAATTTATTGTGTTATATTAAATATATAAAAATAGTCATCTTTAAGGAGTCAATTATTATGCATAATTTATTGTCGACGACTAAAGAAAATAGTCTCTACCCGTGGTATCAATATTGGAGGGAGCGGATTCAAATTCTGATTGATGGCGCATGAGCTTTTTCCTATTCTCTAGGTTGCTCATGCGCCATTTTTTAGAAGGACGGGACGAGTTTTGCTGTTAATGGTGCTGAAAGAAAGGAGAGATTTCTAGTGAAGAAAAGAGTAATTGGTCTTACCCTGGTAGTTTGCCTTTTGTTCTCGACTACCGCTTTCGCTTCTTCGACATCCATTTCTCAGATGTCGCCGGACATGAACGCGGCCATAGAGGTTGCCACATCTTATCTGGAAGATGCGGCATACTCTCAGTATTTTTACGATGCTCAAGACTTGGTAGCGCACACTATAGAAGTAATTCCCGAAAATGAAAAGGCAGTCCTTTCCCAGAGTATCGCGGAATATCCTTCGTTTAGATCGGCCCAAGCTGTTGTACCATATGAAGATACCAGCATTAACACCGGGACACTCCAGGCTTTTGAGGAAAACTTGGAGTTGCATCGGGACAGTGTTGCCTACTATGGGCATCTTAACGAGCTAGAGAACACTACATATAAATACTTTACTCCCTCTTATGATGTAGTTGACGGTAATATTGACGGCGACTTCGCCACAGTTAATGTGTATGAAACGATTGATTTCCAGTACAGCGACTGTGACGAGCCTTCTATGATGGTAACCCACTATTATATCTCGTTGGTTAAATATGACGGCGAGTGGTTGGTTATGTCTGTCGAATCTGATGATTTGTTTTATCAGACGTATCGTGACAGCGACTTTAAATTGTCAGAAGCAATCGAGGGGATAGACGCTGCTTTTGAAGAAAATGAGCAGCTTGCACTTTCAGAGCCAGCCACATCTGATGATAACGTTGGACAATTAGTACCTGCTGCAAACTCTAGCACAGACCGGAAATATATTCCAAAAAATGCTGTTAATTATGCGTTGACCTATTCTTCGTCTGGGGATGATGGTAATAAGTCCCCATCCTACAGAAACAAAAATTTCTATTGGTCTTCATCGAGTTGTCAACTTTTTGTGTCACAGTGTATTTGGGCTGGGTTTGGAGGAAGTAACTCGCCAGACGATATTAACGACAGGTTGGTAATGGATACTTCTGGCTCCTATCAGTGGTGGTCTACCGATAGTAAATATAATCATCCAAACTACAACGACCCCGGCAGTCCAAGCGATAAAGGATGGAATAGTTGGATTAAATGCTCTCAATTCAAGGTGTATGTAGATGGTGTAAAAGCTTCTTCTACTGAGTCCGGGATTGTGTGTGATACTCATTCTGTTCCCTACAATTCGGATAATATGGTGGGAAGCTCGGGCCTCACAAAGAATGATTTGATTGGTGCAGCCTTACATGTTAATGGCGCGGATCCCCTGGGCCATGCGGTTATTATAAATAACGCTACTGGAACGACACGTCAGACAGTTTACTATACCTGTTACAATAATTGCGCAAAAAATATCCGGCTGTCTACGAGATTCCCCAGCAGTAAGTCCTCCACGGATAACAAGATTTATGTCATGGTTCCCCGTTATCTAAGAGGGGCGAATGGCGCGACCTCCAATTATTTGTATGCCGACCTTCAGAACGCCTTGGTTAAGGGGACTTCTGGAGTGCGCCAGACCCTTTATGGACGTTCGGTGTCTGCTGTGTCCTCCTTGACAATGAAGGTCTATAAACCTAACACAGCTAACGCTGCGTATACATTTAAGGCATCTAATAAGAATGTAGTCAGTGGAAGTGTTTTGTTTAACGTTGCGGGAGAGTGGAAAGTTGTCGTGAGCGGTACGGGCCTTGACCCATTTACTTATATCATTCGGGTTGTTTGAAAAACAAAGGAAGAATGATATGAGAAAAAAGTTTCCAATCAAGGCCATTATAAGCATATGTTGTGTCGCCCTCATTATTATCGTTGGAGTTGTTTTAATAGTGAACAATTCCTTTCAGCCAGAGGACAGCCAAGAGAGAGATTTATCCGAGCTTGCATTTGATAATCTGGATATGGACGCCCCCGTAGGGGTTGGTTTCAACCTTGCGTTTGAAAATGATGATTTTATCATTTTCTACGGAGACGAGGCTCTATTTGGCTATGATTTATCAGAGGAAAAAATCACGTTCACCGTCGATTTTATTAAAGTATCCGGGACGACTGGAGCAGTTCAAGGAAGTGCTGGGACACGTGTGCGTGTTTCTCAGGATGGTCAAAATATAATTCTCGTATACTTTAATATGGATACACCTGATGCCGTATATGATGCCTATTATATTTCAATTCCGACTATGACGTATCATTGCGGCGAATACCATCCAATGGAGGACGCTTTTAATCCTGAAAATGCAGTCGGATATGTTTTGCCGGGGGCTGTTTATTCGCGTACCCAATACATTCGTGGCGATTCGTCATGGAATGTCTTTGATGGATATGAAGTTGAATAATGTGCCGTATGCCTCGCCCCTCCGCTAATGCGGAGGGGCGATTTTTGTTCTTGACGTATGCAGGGAAAGAAGATATACTAAATATGTTAAAAGTTGCGCAAATGGCCCCCGCACGAGGATTACGGACGGGAACAGCCAGAAGCGGGAACAGCTTTTGATACGTCAGCCCGACCCCCGGCGTTATGGATATGGGCGCATAAGTGCATCCGGGAATTGTGTATGGGCTGTGCGTGAAGTTTGATTTGTCCGCAGTAGCGGGAAACCGCTTTGTTGCGGAAGTGGAGCCAACGGCATGCGGGGATGCCTCCCCTGCCAATGTGCCTGCGGGGTAACTTCACCTGTTTTATAAATATGCCCAAGGGGCCGGTAACGGCATGATTTTTGCCAAATGTAAAACGCTTGTCCTGGTGGACGATGGGCGGCGTTAGCGTTTCCGTATAATCCGCGGAGTGAGGCGAACCAAGTCCCCTATTGCTGGTGCGGGTGATACCTGCGAGGCTGAGGCAATACTGACGGAAAGAATGGGGAAAGGGGAAATTATGCCCTTTTCATGAAAAATTTAAGACAGCAACACTTGTTGCCATAGGTATGAAGGAGTACAGCTTTTTGAGAAAAGCCGTACTCTTTTTATGCTTATTTTTGGTATGGCTTTCCAAGGTGGCACCGCCGGGGGCAGTTCCTACCCACCGATACGCTTTCCGCAAAAGGAGGTGATTTGTATGCCTTGTTTCTACAGCCTGTCTATTTATGGCATACACCTTTTTCCCCAGCGCCACCACCTCCGGCGGCGGCCCCTTCCATTTCTTTCAATACGAGGTAACTGTGGGTATAATCAGTGTGGACGGCTTTGAAAGCCGTTTCGCTCTGGCCTGCCAACCCAAAGGAACTTGTAAAGAAGAAATCCACCGCTTATTTACAGCGAAACATATCAATCCAAGGACATTTTCTGATTGTACTGACCTGGATTCAACGATGTATTATAGGCTCCAAAACGAAGCCGAACAGCCCAAACTTTCAACAATCGTCTCTTTGTGCGTGGGCTTTTCTCTGGACACGCTGACAGGTTATCACCTGATCGCACTAGCCGGATATACTTTGCTCCCCAGAAACACCCTACACCGTATCTATGCGTATTTCATAGAGAACAGCCAAAGCCTGACAATCTCTGAGTGCAATAAGTTTTTGGAGGACATGGGCTTTCACAAGCAAGGTGAGCTACTAGGCTCCCAACAGCGGAAATAAAGCAACGAAAAATTTTCTGACTTACTAAGTCAGAAAATGCCGGGAAAAACGGCTGATTGAAACGTCAGATTTGCGGCAAGCCGTTGAAATCACCAGGAAACACCTCTGACTTAGTAAGTCGTGAAAACATTTCTGTTTCAGATTATGATAGGTACAACACAAGGACTTGTGAACTTATCAGCCAGGGCGGAGGCCGGGCCAGCCGCCGCCCCCCTGAATAGGAAAGGAATGTTTTACCATGAAAATTACCGATTTGACTATCGACCCCCGGAGCCTGGGGAACAAGCTGTGGCTGGTGGAGGTGTCCCCGGCTTACGAGTACCAGAACAACAGGCGGACAGATACCGTCCTCGGCTACCGCTATACGGTGGCCTTGCCGGAAAAGGGCCTGGACAAAATCAATGTGCGCATTGACGGGGATAAGCTCATGGATGCCCCGGACGGCTATGCCGAAGTTCGTTTCGACGGCCTAGAGGTGTTTATCTATTGGAGCCAGGGCCAGCCCCAGGTGGGGGCCAAGGCTACGGGTATCCATTTGGTAAATCCAAAAGCCTGATGTTTGGGCGGCGCTGGTGAGGCCAGCCGGGATTAGGACAGTTCCCTCAAGGAAATGGCCCCCGGCGGCAGCGCCAGCGCCGCCCCTCCCATAAGGGGTTAGTATTACCCCTTATGGGAAACTTGTAGCATGTAGCAAATTAAGGAGGCCATACATGGGCAACAACAGCCAATCCCGCAAGTGGGCGCTGGTAATCAACAATCCATTGGAGGCCGGGTTAGATCATAGCACAATCAAGGAAATCTTACAGCGGTTTTCTCCCGCCTATTACTGCATGGGTGATGAAATAGCGTCAACGGGGACATATCACACGCACTTGTTTTTCTATGCGCCATCGCCTGTGCGCTTCTCCACCGTCAAAAACCGCTTTCCAACGGCCCATATCGAAAAGGCATACGGAACAGTACAGGACAACCGGGCGTACATTCGGAAAGATGGCCAATGGGCGGACACGGACAAGGCGGAAACTTCGGTGCCTGGGACTTTCGAGGAATGGGGCGAGATACCCCCGGAACGGGCGGAGAAACACCCGGAGATGTTCCGTCTCGTCCAGAATATCCGGGACGGCATGACCACCACGGAAATCATAGACGATAACCCGGCTATGGCCTTTCGTGTCCGTGACATTGACCTGCTCCGGCAAACCCTGACGGCGGAAAAGTACGCCGTGGAGAACAGGCCCTTGCAGGTGTCCTATCTCTACGGGGCCAGCGGTGCGGGCAAGACGAGGAGCATTTACGAAACCCACGACCCCCGGAGCATTTACCGGGTGACAAACTATCGGGCCGCAAGAGGCGTTTCCTTTGACGGCTACCACGGGCAGGAAGTGCTTGTTTTCGAGGAGTTCAGCAGTCAGATACCGATTGAAGATATGCTCAACTACCTGGATATTTACCCTTTGGCGCTTCCGGCCCGGTACAACGACAAAACAGCTTGTTATACGATGGTCTATATTACTTCCAATCTTCCCGTGGAGAAGCAATATAGATCGGAACAGTGGGACAGGCCGGAAACCTGGCGGGCGTTCCTCCGCCGTATTCATACCGTGATAGAGTACCTCCCGGACGGCTCCACGGTCATTCACAAGAAAGGGGGATTTCCCTATGACCAGAAATGAAAAAGATACCATCAACAGGCGGACGGAAAACCGCCACTTGTTCCAACGCATGAAAAGAGGGCTGGAATCGGTTAGGGACACTCCCCACAAGCGGGTGCTGCTGGCGGCCTATCTGATCGGCGCTGTGCTGGTCTGGCTGTTCCGGGCGTATCTGTTCGGCCTAGACACCTACGGCATGTTTTCCCCCGTCCTGGAGGCCGTTATCAACCTCCTGCTCCCCCTCTACGCCGTGGGCGGCCTCCTGGCCGTCCTGGTGCTTCTGGGGACACCCTGGGGCGGCAAAGCGGCAAGGGAGGGCTTGCAGAAAGTGGGGCTTGTCAACCATGCGGGGGAGGCCCCTCCCCTCATAGCCAAGCGGCAGGACACGGACAATCCCCGGCTGACGGTCTGGGAGTTCGACCCCTGCGGCATACCCCTGGGAGAATGGGAGGACAAGCGGGCCAGAATTGAAACGGCCCTGAATATCACCATAGCTAAAATGACATGGGCAGAGGGACGGAAAATCATCCGTGTCTATTCCGCCCCCGCTGAAAGCGATTTTCCGGCCCTGCTCCCCTGGAAAGACAAATACCTGTCCCCGGACAACTTTGTGTTAGTCCTGGGGGAAAGCCTCACCGGGCCTGTGACGGTCAACCTTACGAATATCCCCCATATCCTGCTGGGCGGCTCCACAGGGAGCGGCAAGAGCGTCCTGTTAAAGCTCCTGCTTATGCAGGCACTCCGCAAGGGGGCGGAGGTCTACATAGCCGATTTCAAGGGCGGCGTGGACTTCCCCAAAGTCTGGCGGCAGAAATGCCACATGTGTTTCCAAGAAGATACCTTACTCTATGTCCTGGGCCAGCTTGTGGCGGTGCTGGAAGCCCGCAAGAAGTGGTTTGATGATGCCGGGTGTGACAACCTGGACGCATTTAACAAGGCCACTGGGGAGGGGCTTCCCCGGCTGGTATTCGCCTGTGACGAGGTGGCGGAACTGCTGGACAGGACAGGCCGGAGCAAGGAGGACAGAGACAAGCTCAATCAGATCGAAAACAGGCTTGCCACCCTTGCACGCCTGGGGCGGGCCTTTGGTATTCACTTGATACTTGCCACCCAGCGGCCAGACGCTAACATTCTCCCCGGCCAAATCAAGAACAACATGGATTTCCGGGTATGCGGCAGGGCCGAAAGCGTATTGTCCGGTATCATCCTGGACAACACCAGCGCCGCCGAACAGATACCCAAGGACGCAAGAGGCCGCTTCATCACTGGGGACGGGACTGTGTTCCAAGCCTACTATATGGAGGGCCTATAAGCATAAATCTCCATTCTTTGGGAAAAGTAATGACAATCTTTAGGAAGGAGAGGTGCGCACAAATTGGCTCCTACCTCGTTAGAGGGGCGCAGACGTATGGAGCAAGAGGTCATGTTAGCTTACTTGCTTCAGCTCAACCGATATGCGTTAGAAAATGAGCTGATTACAAAAGAGATATATAAAAAAATGGAAATTAGTATGATTCAAAAATACGGAACAAAATTTAGTTAAAAGCATATACGGGTGAGTAAAAACGGGCTGGAAAATTTACTTTTTCCGGCCCGTTGCCCTTTACATTTTCAAGATTTTATATTATAATATAGATATAGAACATGATATAACTTCCAGTAAGGAGGCTGTTAAAATGACAATCTACGAGTTGCGAGATTTACTAGAACATAGCGATATTGCAGACCTTCCCCTCCGTTGCTCCACATACTCCCGTGTTAGTACGGAAAAGGAAACACAAGCCGCATCCCTCCATAATATGACTGACGATTTCCGGGACTATATCGAGAGACACAAAAACTGGACATTTGTAAAAGCGTTTATTGACGATGGTAAGAGCGGGCTGACTACCAAAAAGCGGAAAGACTTTCTAAATCTATTGGCGGCGGGTGCTGCGGGTGAATATGATTTGCTGGTAACGGGTGAAATCTCCCGCTTTGGTCGTAACACAATGGAGGGCTTACAAAATATCCAATACCTAAAGGACAAGGGTATTCCTGTTATTTTCCTTTATGACGATCTGAACACTTATGACACCGATTGCGACATACAGATACAGCAAAAGCTAGTTGACGCTGAGAACGAAAGCCGGAAAATTAGTAAACGTGTCAAGCGCGGACACCAGAAAAGCATCCAAAAGGGCCACGTCCTGGGGTGCCGGATGTGGGGATATAAAAAAGTAAACTGCAAATTAGAAATTGACGAAAAAACCGCCCCAATGGTACGCCGGATTTTTGAGCTTTACGCTACTAATCAGTATTCCATGAAAGAGATTGAAGAAATTATTTTTCAAGAGGGCTATCGAAATAACAACGGCAACCGCCTTTCCCACACCACCATGTCAAATATCATCACCAATCCAAAATATAAAGGGTACTTTGTGGGCGGTAAAGTCAAAGTTATCGACATTTTCAACAAGCGTCAGAAATTTCTCCCAGAGGATGAATGGCTCATGTATAAGGACGAGGACGGCACTACTGTCCCGGCTCTGGTCAGTGAGGAGCTATGGCAAGCGGCCAATGAAGTATTTAAGCGGCGGAGCATTGACGTAAAAGGGCGGCGCAACTGCTCCACACACAAGAACATTTATACCGGAAAACTGTACTGTACTGAGGACGGAGCGCCCTATTACTGTAAGGATGTTCACTACAAGGGTACAAACGTCAGTAAATGGCTATGCAGTCACAAAATCAATCACGGTACGGCCTCTTGTCGCTCCATAGCAATTTATGAAAGTGAGTTAAATCCAATTATCCTAGACGCTTTCCGGGAGTTTTCTAAAGGCGCTGATGAAATCTTAGCCACTTATCTGGAACAGTATCGGCAAGTCATGGATGATACGGCCCATTATAAAACAGAACGGGAGCGGATAGCAAAAGAACTTTCTTCCATTGATGAAAAGCAAGACCAGCTTTTGGATATGAAAGTATCTGGTGATCTGACGCTTGACGAGTTCAAGCGCATGATGGACAAGACCAGGGCACAGAAAGCCGAACTTGAAAAAGCCTTGGACAGCATGGCAAACTGGGAGGAAATTGCGGAACAGATGGAGGCCCAGGTGGAGCGGTTAAAACGTGCCCTGTCCTTCAAGCTGGAAGATTTAGAGGACGGAATGATAAACCGTGACTTTGTGGACAATTTCATTAAACGGATTGATGTTACTCCAAACAGTGACAGGCAAATAAGTTTGAAAATTCACCTCTTAACTGGCGAAATCGTGCAAAAAGAACTTGAAAAAATAAAAGGTCGTACTGGTCAATTAAGTAAGAAAATGATCGAGAGCTACGAGAAGAACCTGTAAAAAAGGCTCTTTCGCAAAGCGCAGACAAAGGGCGCGGCCAACAGGCCGTGCCCTTTTTGCTGTGATGGACGAAATGACAGAAGATATTCTGCAAAGCCCTCCGGCACGCTCGCTCCGCGCGGGAATATTTTCCATTCCCGCGCGGAGGAGACAAAAGGGCAGGGGACTTGCCGCCCTTGGTGCTCATTTTGCGCAATTTATTTGCAAAAATACCTTATTGCATTTTCTGCTGATTTGATATAAAATTTTAATAACTGTGCATGTATTACTTCAAACGGAAACATACGCGCGCGGGAAAGCGGCGAACCGCGGCGGGCGGCCTGCCGGAATACGCAGGGAGGTGTCCGTATGCGCGCCATCGAGCACTTTAAAACCATCACGCATCATCGCCATCTGGTGCAGCAATACTGTTTTCGCCTCGGCCTGTACTATCAGGGGTTAACGCATGACCTGAGCAAATACAGCCCCTCGGAATTCTGGCGCGGCGTCAAGTATTATCAGGGCTACCGCAGCCCGAACGACGCTGAGCGGCGCGAAAACGGCGTGAGCCTTGCGTGGCTCCACCACAAGGGGCGCAACCGCCACCACTTTGAATACTGGATCGACTACTGTATTGCCGACGACGGTAAGGTCTACATGGGCGGGTGCAAAATGCCGCTCAAATATGTAGCCGAAATGTTCTGCGACCGCATTGCCGCCTGCAAGGTCTATCAGGGCGACAAATATACCGACGCCTCGGCCTACGACTACTACGAAAAGTCGCGCGGCCATATCCTCATCCATCCCGAGACCGGCGAGCTCATCGGCAAGATGCTGCTCGTACTCAAGGAGCAGGGCGAGGACGCGGCGTTCGACTATGTGCGCGCTCTTCTGCGCGAGGAAAAGCAATGTCCGACAAAATGAGAAAACTGTCAGAAGATCGCTTGCAATCCTGCATATTTCAGAGTAAACTATTTTCATTATAGAATTTTAACAGAGGACGGACAAGAACCAATGACTCATCCCTACAAGACGCGCGAGGGCGGCGCGACGGTAACGATCTTTGTACCCTACGATTGCCGGAACCACTGCCCGTTTTGCGTGAACAAGCAGGAATACGCCCATGCTGAGGGCTTCAGCGTGGAGGCGATCCTCAAGAGCATCGCCGTGATGGACGAGATCACGCCGCGTTGCGACTTTGTTTTCACCGGCGGCGAGCCGTTTGCCAACTTAAAAGCGCTCCAGCGCATGCTCGACGCCATCCCCACGACCCACAAGGTCTATATCAACACGACCTTCCCCGTGCAGCCCGGGTGCAGCGCGGAGGAAATGATCGCTTTCACCGAGCGCAATCGCGACAAGATCACCTGCATCAACATCTCGCGCCACCTGACGAAGTATGTCGAGGAGTCACCCGACGAGGTCGTCGCCTGTATCGCAACGCCCAAGCGTGTGAACTGCGTGCTGTACATGGACTATCCCGCCGACGAGCTTGTGGACTACGCAGAGCGCTGGCGCAAGTACAACATCCCCGTGCAGTTCCGCTACGACTACACCGAGACGACGCCCGAGAACCTCTATCAGGAGGAGGGCGACAAGATTTTGGCAGACCTTAAAAAGCGCTTCACCTACAAGGGCCTCGACGGCTGCCGCATGCGCAACGGCTACCACTTCGACTACAAGGGCCTGCACATGACCTACCATAAGACGCTGCCCTATTCCACCATCGTGGAGACGGGTGACGACGGCGTGACCTACGATATCCTCTATGATATCCTCATCAAGCAGACCGGCGAGATCCATTCCGACTGGACGGGTGTGAAGCTCGACGTGGACGCGTACCGCAAGGTGGTCTACGAGCCCTATGATCTGCGCGTGCGCGAGGGCACGATCGACTTTTGAGAAAGGCGGCAATGCTATGAGCTATCAGGCGGCAGTCATCACCGTGAGCGACCGCGCGTCCGCGGGCGTGTACGAGGACAAGAGCGGCCCCGCTGTGGCCGCGATGCTGAAGGAGGCTGGCTACGAGGTCGTGTACACGTCCATCGTGCCGGACGAACAGGAGAAGATCAGCGAAGAGCTCATCTCCTGCGTGGATGAAAAGCACTGCGACCTTGTCATCACGAGCGGCGGCACGGGCTTATCTCCCCGTGACGTGACGCCCGAGGCGACGCGCGCCGTGCTCGAGCGCGAAATTCCCGCGATCCCGCAGGCGATGATCTATTACAGCTTGCAGATCACGCCGCGCGCGATGCTTTCCCGCGCCGTGGCCGGCACGAGAAGAAACAGCCTCATCCTGAACCTCCCCGGCTCGGAAAAGGCTGCGCGCGAAAACCTGAGCGCCGTGCTCGGCGCGCTTGACCACGCCCTCAAGATGATCGCCGGCGGCGGGCATTGAGTAAAAAGTATAAAAAAAGTTCCCACGTATGAACGCGGGAACTTTTTTTATACCTTTTGCAGGGGGATCATGATTTCAGTGACGAACTTTTCCGTGTCGGGCGTGAAGCCGTAGTCGATGACTGTAATCTCGCGCGAAAATCCGGCGGCGGTGTAGCCTTCCTCGCGGATGAACTGCATCAAGCGACGGTACTGCGCGGGCGACTCGGCGTGGTGTCCGCGGAAGCGCACGCGTGCGCAGAGCGAAGCGGGCAGATCAATGACGTCGCCCGCAAAGCGGTCGGCCTCGTCGAGCACGAGAAATTCGCCGTCATACTGCCCAAAGCTTCCCACGTTCAAATGCTCCTGCGACACGCTGAAGCCCACCTTACCGAGGAAGACCAGCGCCTCGGCCTGCGCGGCGGCAAGACGGCTCGTGGAGAGCTCGAGCGCGGAGTAGTCCGGCGCGGTCAGCGCCGTGTCGATCCAGAAAAGGCGAAGCGCGGGCGAATGGATGAGCGTGATCTCGACGAGCGGCTCGGCGATAAACAGGGTGAGGATGACGACCGCGATGCCGAACGAGCAGGCGATCATCGCGGCGTAGCGCAGCGTGAGACGCGCGCGCCCGGGCTTGCCCGCGCCGATATTCTGCGCGCCGAGCGCCGAGACGGTCGAGAGCATCGACGACGGGATGAGGAAGAGGAAGCCGATGATCTTTTCGACGATGCCGACGGCGGCCGCGTCCGTCAGACCGCGGCGGTTGGCGATGATCGTGATGATGACGAACGAGACCTGAATAAAGCCGTCCTGCAGAGCGACGGGCATGCCAATCTGAAGGAGCTTACCCATGACGGCGCGCTGCGGGCGAAAGTCCGCGCGGCGGACGGAGATGAGCCTGCGCTTCAAGATGACCGCGAGCGAGACGAGGACGCTCACCGCCTGCGAGAGCGTGGTGCCGAGCGCCGCGCCCGCGGGGCCGAGGTGCAGCGTGCCCATGAAGTAGTAGTCGAGCGCGATGTTGACGACGCAGGCCACGGCGATGAAGTACATGGGGCTGTTGCTGTCACCAAGGCCGCGAAAGATCGAGGCGATGATGTTGTACGCCGTGATGAACGGAATACCGATAAAGCAGACCGTGAGATAGGCGAGCGTGCCCTGCACGGACTCCTCCGGTGTGGACATGATGGAGACGATACCCCCGCGCAGCGCGAGCAGCAGTGCCGTCAGCGCAAGAGACAGCAGCATGAAGAGCGTGACCGTGTTGCCGATGGCAGAGGCGGTGCGCTTTTTGTCGCCGCCGCCGGCGGCCTGCGCGATGCTGACCGTCGCGCCCATCGCAAGGCCGACGAGCATGACTGTGAGCATGTGCATCACCTGCGAGCCGATGGAGACGGCGGTCGTGCTGGCGACGCCCTCAAACTGGCCGATGATGAAGAGGTCGGCCATGCCGTAGAGCGTCTGCAAAAAGTAAGAGAGCAGATACGGCAGCGAAAAGGACACAACGTTGCGAAAGACGCTGCCGATGGTGAGATCATTTTGCATCGGAAAGGACTCCTTATCAGTATAGCATGGAGTCATCATAAACTCTATAACAATTGTAGAGTCAAGCGTAGATTTTTCCGCGCGGAAAAAAGTCTCACTTTCCCGGATAGCCCAGTGCGGCGGAAAGCATCTGCCCCGCGGCAACGACCGCGCGCTCGGCGTGCGCGAACTCGTCCGAGTGCACGGAGCGGAACATCCCCAGTACGCTGACGACGTACTTGAGCGCGCCGCCGCCGGTGAACACCGGCGCGGAGATGGAGCGAAGACCGATCTTATACTCACCGTTTTCCACGGCGAAGCCCGCCTTGCGGCAGGCGGGGAGCGATGCGAGCAGCGCGTTTGCGTCCGTCTCCGTGTGGGGCGTGTAGGGCGTGAGCGGCACACGGGCAAGGAGAGTCGCCGCCTCGCTCTCGCTCATATAGGCGAGGACGATCTTGCCCTGCGAGGTGCAGTGCAGCGGCAGCCGCGCCCCCGGCGCGGAGACGATGCGAAGGCTGTCGCGCCCCTCGGCCTGATCGAGGGCGACGATGTGCCCGTTTTCATAGGTGGAGAGCATGGCGGAGGCACCGGTCGCTTCTGCCAGATGCTCGAGGTAAGGCCGCGCGAGGGACGAGATGTTCCAGAACGCGCTGGCGCGGCAGCCGTATTCAAAAAGACGCAGGCCGAGGGCGTATTTGCCGTCTGCGTGCTGTGTGATGACGTCATAGTCGCGCATGGTGGTCAAAAGGCCGAACACTGTGCTCTTGGGCAGCCCTGCGCGCTCGCTGATGGCCGTGAGCGTCATCGCCTCGCCCGCGTCGCTGAGGAGCTGCAAAAGCTCCATCGCCTTCGCCACGGAGCGGATGGTGTTGCCGTCAGTCATAAATCGGCCCTCCCGGTCAAAAATCGTTGCTTGTATTCTAAAAAATACTGCGGAAAAAGTCAAGATTACGATAATATAAAAATACAGTTCGACATTATCGGAAAACTGTGTTGCGTGAGAGCGTGATATTTGCTAAAATATCATGCTGTACCATGGAAGAAAGAGGCGTTTCGGATGCTGGACGGCTTTGCAAGATCAATTACATACCTGCGCATCAGCATCACGGACCGCTGCAATTACCGCTGCCGCTACTGCATGCCGGACGGCGGCATTGAAAAGTGCGCGCACGAGGACATCTGTTCTTTGGAAGGGCTGCGCGACATGGCCGCCGCGGCGGTCAGGTGCGGCGTCAAAAAGATCCGCGTCACCGGTGGCGAGCCGCTCGTGCGCCGCGGTGCGGTGGACTTCTGCCGCATGTTATCAGAAATTCCCGGCGTTGAAGAGCTCTGCGTCACGACGAATGGCAGCCTGCTCAAGGAGTTTGCCCGGCCGCTGCGCGACGCGGGCGTCACGCACCTCAACATCAGCCTCGACACGCTGAACGAGGAGCGCTTTCGCGCCATCACGCGCCTTGGTACGCTGCAGGATACCTTGGACGGTATCGAGGCGGCGGAGCGCGCGGGCTTTGCGAAGATCAAGCTCAACTGCGTGCTGCTCGGCGGCGTCAACGACGACGAGATCGCCGATTTTGCCGCGCTGACGCGCGCGCACGACTGGCAGGTGCGCTTCATCGAGCGCATGCCGATGGGCTGCGGAAAGGATTTCGGTACATACCTCCCCTCGCAGGCAGTTCTGAACCGCTGTCCGGAGTTGGAGGCCGTTTCGCACGACGGCGTGGCCGCGTGCTACCGTCTGCCGGACGCAAAGGGGACCGTCGGGCTCATCGCGCCGATGAGTCATGCGTTCTGCGCAGAGTGTAGCCGCATCCGCATCACGGCGGACGGGAAATTAAAGCCGTGCCTGCATTCGGACGCAGAGATCACGCTGCGGGGCTTGTCCGGTGAGGAATTGGAGCAGGCCATCCGCCGCGGCATTCTGATGAAGCCGGAGCGCCACCACATGGACGAGACCGGCGTTACGGAGACGCACCGCGGCATGTTTGCGATCGGAGGCTGAGGATGGAACTGACGCATTTTAACGAACAGGGCCGCGCCCGCATGGTGGACGTGAGCGAAAAGGTGCAGACCTATCGCGTGGCGCGCGCCGCCGCGACGGTCCGCATGGCAAAAGCGACGATGGACAAGATCAAAGAGGGCTCCATCGGCAAGGGCGATGTGTTGGCGGTCGCGCAGGTCGCGGGCATCATGGCCGCGAAGAAAAACAGTGAACTGATCCCGATGTGCCATCCGCTGCTGCTCACGAAGGTGGACATCTCATTTGAAATCGAAGAAACCGCCCTGCACATCCGCAGCGAGGTCCGCTGCCACGGCGAAACGGGCGTTGAAATGGAAGCGCTGACAGCTGTCAGCGTCGCCGCGCTCACGGTGTACGACATGTGCAAGGCCGTGCAGCGCGATATGCGCATCGACAGTATCCACCTTCTCTATAAAGAGGGCGGCAAGAGCGGCGTTTATGAAGCGGAGGAATGAAGAAATGGCACAGGTGACCGCTGTGAACATCAGCGAAAAAAAGGGCGTGCGCAAGCACGAGGTGCCCTATATCGACGTAAAATGCCGCCACGGCATTGTGGGCGACGCCCACGCGGGTGACTGGCACCGCCAGATCAGCCTGCTGGCCGACGAGAGCGTGGACACGATGCGCGCTATCTGCCAGCTTGAGCTGGATGCGGGTATCTTTGCCGAAAACATCAACACCCGAGGTATCGAGCTCAAGACGCTCCCCGTCGGCACGCGCCTGCGCGTGGGCGAGACGGAGCTTGAGGTCACGCAGATCGGCAAGCAGTGCCACAACGACTGCGAGATCAAGCGCACGACGGGCAAATGCGTGATGCCGACCGAAGGCATCTTTGCCATTGTGATCAAAGAAGGCCGCATTCAGGCCGGAGACGAGATCGAGGTGCTGAAAAATGAAACTCATTAAAACCGAGGACGCGGTGGGCCATGTGCTCTGCCACGACATGACGCAGATCATCAAGGATCAGTATAAGGACGCGCGCTTCCGCAAGGGCCACGTCGTGACGGAAGAGGACATCCCCGTGCTGCTCAGTATGGGTAAGGAGCACCTCTATGTCTGGGAAATGACGTCCGGCATGGTGCACGAAAACGACGCGGCGGAGCGCCTTTTGGCCCTCTGCGGGCAGGAGAATATGATCCGCAGCGGCGTGAAAGAGGGGAAGATCGAGCTCAAGGCCGCCTGTGACGGCGTGTTTCTGGTCGATTCCGCGCGCCTTGTCGCCGTGAATAGCCAGGACGAGGTGATGATCGCCACGCGCAAGGGCGGCATGGCTGTACGCGAGGGCGACAAGCTCGCGGGCATGCGCGTCATCCCACTCATCATCGAGGAAGAAAAGCTCCGAAAGGCCGAGCAGGCCGCGGGCGATAAGCCGCTGCTGTCTCTCAAGCCCTATGTGCGCAAGACCGCCTGCATCGTCGCCACCGGCGGTGAGGTCAAAAAGGGTCTCATCAAGGATACGTTCACGCCGATCGTCATCGACAAGCTCAAGACCTACGGCATCGAAACGCTCGAGGTCGTCTACTCCGGCGACGGGGTGGAGAATGTGCGCGACGCGGTGCTCACGATGCGCGAAAAGAAGCCCGACATGATCCTCTGTACCGGCGGCATGAGCGTTGACCCCGACGACAACACGCCGGGCGGCATCAAGGCCGCGGGCGCGAATATCATCGCCTACGGCGCGCCGGTCCTGCCGGGGGCTATGTTCCTGCTCGGCTATTTTGACGACGGTATGCCCGTCATGGGCCTGCCCGGCTGCGTGATGTATGCGGGTGCGACGGTCTTTGATCTGGTGCTGCCGAAGATCGCGGCGGATGTGCCCGTCACACGCGCGGATCTCGCGGCGCTCGGCGAGGGCGGGCTGTGCCTTGGGTGCAAGCCGTGCCACTATCCGATCTGTCCGTTTGGAAAATAAAACTTCAAAACGATGGCGGAGCCATCGTTTTGAGGGGGGGACAGTCTGCTGCGCGCACTCGCTTGCGCTCGCACACTTGCAGGCTGAGAGGTGTTTTTTGCCACGCGCATGGAAATTGGCGAAGCGCCGCCAGCGGCGGATGAAGCGAGCCAGTTTCGAGGAAGCGGCACGATTGGCACGCCCAACGGGCGCGGGAATCGTAATGCCGCGACGGTGACCGCGGCAAAAAACGGATCAAGATTATTTGCCGCCTGCGGACGGCTTGGGCAGCCGTTAGCGGCTTTGCCGCTTTACGGATGCCGCATCCCCCTTGCGGGGAAAAGTCTGCGACGCTGTTTCGCGCCCCAGGGGCGCGGGGTTAGGGGGGCAGGACTGGTGGATTTTTGAACCGAATGAGTCGGTGCTGTTTGACAACTTTAACGCTTCGCGCCTGCGGGCGCGAAATCTTGGGGGGCGCTATCTATTTTGAGGATAGCGAAATGATTTTGTCCAAGTTTCCCGATGGGAATTGGAAATAAATTGCGTGCGGCGTGTTCTTGCGCGTTCCTGTATCGCCGCGCTTTTCAATGAACGCGCGAAAAAGAAAAAATTTGTAAGGAAGTATCCAAACATGAAAAAGCTTTTGTCTCTGCTCCTTGCGCTTGCGCTCGTGTTCTCTCTGGCCGCCTGCGGCAGCAAGACCGATGACACGAACACGGACGACACAAAGGGCGATGCGAACGCCGAGAGCGTTGATCTCGTCGTCTTCGCCGCCGCCTCCATGACCGAGACTCTGACGGAGATCGCCGAGATGTACAAGGAAGTTGCCCCCAACGTCAACATCACCTACAACTTTGACTCCTCGGGCAAGCTCCTCACCCAGATCAGCGAGGGTGCTGACTGCGACCTGTTCATCTCCGCCGCCCCCCAGCAGATGAACGCCATGGACGGCAGCCTCATTGACGACAAGGACAAGAACCCCGACGGTCTTGACCTCATCGTGACCGACAGCCGCATCGACCTGCTTGAGAACAAGGTCACGCTCGCCGTTCCCGAGGGCAACCCCAAGGGCATCGAGAGCTTCGACCAGCTCGCTGAACTCCTCAAGAGCGGCGACATCATGCTCGCCATCGGCAACAGCGACGTGCCCGTCGGCCAGTACACCGAGAAGATCTTTGCCTACTATGGCCTTGATGAGGCGGCGCTCACCGACTGCCTGACCTACGGCAACAACGTCAAGGAAGTTACCACTCAGGTGAGCGAGGCCAGCACCGACTGCGGCATCATCTACGCCACCGACGCTTACTCCGCCGGCCTCACAGTCGTCGACAGCGCCACCGCCGAGATGTGCGGCCAGGTCATCTATCCCGCCGCCGTCCTGAAGGGCGAGAAGGAAGAAGCCGCCCAGGCCTTCCTCGACTACCTCCAGACCGCTGACGCCATGTCCGTGTTCGAGAGCGTCGGCTTCTGCCCTGCTAACTAAAATAAAAGCCTAAAAGGCTTTCATTTTAAAGAGCTGCACTACGCTCTGCGCCTTGGCCGCTCACTTCGGTGAGCGGCCTTCGACGCTCGCTGCGTGAGAGGTATTTTTTGCCACGCACATGTCGCGGCAAAAAATTTCAAGATTATTTGCGCCGTGCGCGGCGCAAAGTCTGCGACGCTTTTTGATATCTCTTCCGGAAGAGATATCCCCTTTTGTCCCGTTTCGTGCCGCAGGATGCGGCACGAACTTTCCGCCGCCACTGGCGGAAAACCCGCTTGTCTTATGGCAAACTTTTTTCGCCGCATTTGCGGCAGCTGGAGATCGCCTGAATCTCCCAAACTCCAGAAAATCGGAGGTCACTTATGGATTGGTATCCCTTATGGAACTCGCTGCGCATTGCGGCGCTCGTCCCATTGGGCTGCCGCCCAACGGGAGCCCTGATTTGAAAAGCACGGTCGGAAGTGAATTCCATCCGCGCCAAGGTTTTGCCTGTCGGCAAAACGCTTGAACGCCGCATTTGCGGCAGCTGGAGATCGCCTGAATCTCCCAAACTCCAGAAAATCGGAGGTCACTTATGGATTGGTACCCCTTATGGAACTCGCTGCGCATCGCGGCGCTCGTCCCATTGGGCTGCCGCCCAACGGGAGCCCTGATTTGAAAAGCACGGTCGGAAGTGAATTCCGTCCGCGCCAAGGTTTTGCCTGTCGGCAAAACGTTTGAACGCCGCATTTGCGGCGGCGTGGAGATCGCCTGAATCTCCCGAACTCCAGAAAATCGGAGGTCACTTATGGATTGGTATCCCTTATGGAACTCGCTGCGCATTGCGGCGATCTCCACGGTCGTTATTTTCTTTGCCGGCATTTTTGCCGCCTATTATATCGCAAAGCTTCCGCGCCTGGTCAAAGGTGTGCTCGATGTGCTTCTGACGCTGCCGCTCGTGCTGCCGCCGACGGTCGTGGGCTATCTGCTGCTGCGCGTGTTCGGCCCCAAGCGCGTCATCGGCGCGTGGGTGCTCGAAACGTTCGGCGTCAAGATGGTCATGACCTGGTGGTCAGCCATCTTTGCCACGGTGGTCGTCATCTTCCCGCTGATGTACCGCACGGTGCGCGGCGCGTTCGAGTCTTTTGACGAGACGCTGGCCTATTCTGGACAGACGCTGGGCCTGTCGAATACCTACATTTTCTGGCGTATCCGCATGCCGTACTGCCGTCAGGGCGTGCTGGCCGGCACAGTGCTGGCCTTTGCCAGAGCACTTGGCGAATACGGCGCGACGAGCATGATCGCGGGCTACACGCCCGGCAAGACCGCGACGATCTCTACCACGGTCTATCAGCTCTGGCAGACGAACAACGATGTGCTGGCGACGAAGTGGGTCTTGGTCAATATTGCGATCTCCGCCGTTGTGCTGCTGGCGGTCAACATGCTCGAGCGGCGTGACTTCCTCACGGATGCGAGCAAGGCGAGGAGGGCGAGAAGATGAGTTTGTCTGTCGATATTGAAAAAAAGCTTGGCGCGTTTCATCTGCGCTCACAGTTTGAAGCGCCGGACGAGACGATGGCGCTGCTCGGCGCCTCGGGCTGCGGCAAGAGCATGACATTAAAGTGCATCGCAGGCATCGTGACGCCCGACCGCGGGCGCATCGTGCTCGGCGGCCGCGTGCTGTTTGACAGCGAAAAGAAGATCAATCTGCCGCCTCAGCAGCGCAGGGTCGGATATCTTTTCCAGCAGTACGGGCTGTTCCCGAACATGAGCGTGGAGCAGAATATCCTCTGCGGCATCCGCAGCGGAGATAAGGCGGAAAAGCGCCGTGTTCTGGCGGAAAAAATTCGCATGTTCCGCCTTGAGGGCCTTGAGAAAAAGCACCCCGCGCAGCTCTCCGGCGGCCAGCAGCAGCGCGTGGCGCTCGCGCGCATTTTGTGTTCCGAGCCGGAGGCGATTTTGCTCGACGAGCCGTTCTCCGCGCTGGACAGCTACTTAAAGTGGAATCTTGAGATCGAGCTTGCCGACCTGCTCGCGACGTTCAACGGCCCCATCCTCTGGGTCAGCCACGACCGCGATGAGTGTTACCGCAACTGCCGCAGCGTCTGCGTGATGGAAGACGGCCGGACCGGCGAGGTCACGCCGATGGACGAGATGATCCGCCATCCGGGCAGCGTCAGCGCGGCGCGCCTCGCGGGCTGCAAGAACTTCTTCGCCGCCGAGGCGAGAGACGGCAAAGTCTACCTGCCCGAGTGGAACGTGGCGCTGCCGCTTGCTGGCATGGAAAATACCTTTACGACGATTGGCATTCCAGACAATGCCGTCACCATGAGCGAGAACGGCGCCATGAGTTGCACCGTCTGCCGCAGGATCCTCGGCGTGGAGGAGAACATTCTCCTGCTGCGTCCGGAGGGCAGCGCCGAAGGCGCGCCGATGCTGCGTATCACTGTTGGACATGAAAGTGATCTGCAAGCGGGGGCAGCCGTCCGCGTTGCACTGGACTACAGCAAACTGTTACTCCTGTGAATTGAAAAAGTGAGAGCAGGGTAATACCCAGCTCTCTTTTTCCGTCAAAATATAAATACAATTCGTAATATTCTGCCAAAATATAACGAAACACGGCGGTTTTGGGCGTATGCCCAAAACCGCCGTGCCATATTTTCCTTACAGGCGCCCGTAGATGCGGGTCGTCTCGTGGATGGACTTTGCGAGCTTTTTGCTCGCCTCGCCGCTCAGTATGCGCCACTGCCAGTTGCCGCTGCTCGTGCCGGGGGTGTTCATGCGGCAGCCCTTGCCAAGGCCCAGATAGTCCTGCATCTGTGCGACAAACAACCTGCTCTGGCAGCTCATGCCGCCGCGGATGATGCCGGCGTTGAAGCCCTCCTCGTCATTGAGACCGAGGTACTTCTTCGCGAACGCGATGTCCGCCTTATCCGCCTCCGTGCGCCAGAGGGCGAGGGGCGCGTTGTCGTGCGTGCCGGTGTAGCAAATGCTGTTGAAGCTGCAGCTATGCGGCAGGTAGTCGCTCGGGTCGCGCGAGTCGAACGCAAACTCGAGGACCTTCATGCCGGGAAGGCCGGAATCGGAGAGCAGCTGCACGACCTCGGGCGAGGGATAGCCGAGGTCCTCGGCGATGAAATCGAGGTCGCGGAACCAGCCGGTCAGCACGCCGACGAGCGACATGCCGGGGCCCTTGACCCAGCGGCCGTTTTTGGCGGTCGTCTCGCCGTAGGGAATGGCCCAGTAGCTCTCGAAGCCGCGGAAATGGTCGATGCGGATGACGTCGTAGAGCTTCTGCGCGCCGCCGATGCGGCGGATCCACCAGCCGAAGCCGTCGCGCGCCATGGCCTCGTAGTTGTAGAGCGGGTTGCCCCAGAGCTGCCCGTCCTCGCTGAAGCAGTCAGGCGGGACGCCGGAGACCTCGGTGGGCACGTTGTGCTCGTCGAGTTGGAACATTTCGGGTTCTGCCCACACGTCGGCGGAGTCCATCGCCACATAGATGGGCAGGTCGCCGATGATGCGGATGCCGAGCGAGTGGATGTACGCCTTGAGCGCTTCCCACTGGCGGAAGAAGAGAAACTGAATGTAAGTGAAAAGCTCCACATCCTCGCGCAGCTCGGCGCGGTAGCGCTCGATGACCTCGCTGCTTGTGCGGCAGCGGATGTCCTCGTCGTCCCATTCCGTCCAAGACTTCATGCCGAAGTGGCGCTTGAGCGCCATGAAGAGGGCGTAGTTCGGCAGCCAGCGCTCATTTTCCCGCTCAAATGCCGCGACGGCCTCGCGGTCGCGCGTAAAGCCGCGCGTCTTGGCCTTTTCGAGCAGCGTGAAGCGGCTCGCGTAGATTTTGCCGTAGTCGACATAGCGGGGGTCGTCGCCCCAATCACAGGCGTTGACCTCCGCGCGCGTCAGGAGCTTATCTTTGACGAGCAAGTCCAAGTCGATGAAATACGGGTTACCCGCAAAGGACGAAAAGCTCTGATACGGCGAGTCGCCGTAGCTCGTCGGGCCGAGCGGCAAGAGCTGCCAGTATTTCTGCCCCGCGGCGGCGAGAAAGTCGGCAAAGTCATAGGCGGCCTTGCCCATCGTGCCGATGCCGTGAGGCGAGGGGAGGGACGAGATCGGCATCAGAATGCCGGAGGAACGTTCGATCAATGGAACCACTTCTTTCTGGAAAATGAAGGATGAAAGGCGTTAACCCTTTACCGCGCCTGCGGCCACGCCCTTGATGATGTACTTCTGGCACAGCAGATAGAACACGATGACAGGGATGATGCTCAGCAGGATCAGCGCCATCGTCGCGCCGAGGTCGACGGTGCCGTAGCTGCCCTTGAGGTACTGGATGTGGATGGGGATGGTCATGTACTTCGTGCGGTCGAGCACGAGATAGGGCAGCAGATAGTCGTTCCACACCCACATGATCTCGAGAATGCCGACAGAGATCATCGTGGGCCGCAGCATCGGCAGCACGACGGAGAAGTACGTGCGCAGCGGGCCGCAGCCGTCGATGGCGGCCGCCTCCTCAATTTCAAGCGGGATGGATTTGATAAAGCCGACGAACATGAAAATCGCAAGCCCCGCGCCAAAGCCGAGGTAGATGATGGGGATGGTCCAGGGGGTATTGAGCTTGAGGGTATCGGCCGTCTTCGACAGTGTGAACATCACCATCTGGAACGGTACGACCATCGAAAAGACGCAGAGATAATAGACCATGCGGCAGAATTTGCTGTCCACGCGCGCGATGTACCACGCGGCCATCGACGTGCAGAGCAAAATCAGCGCGGTCGAGACGATGGTGATAAATAAGCTGTAGCCGGCGGATTTTAAGAACGGGTAGTTGCCGAACGTCAGGCCCTTGATGAAGTTCGCCCAGCCGGCAAAGCTCTCCGCGTTCGGGAGGGCGAACGTGTCGGTCTTGACATAGGTGTTGAGCTTGAAGGAGTTGATGACCACCGTGAGGACCGGCAGCACATAGATGACGCAGATGACGCCGAGCACGATGGAGAGGATCGTCTTGCGGCGGGCTTCTGCGGAAAGAGAGTGCTTGTTCATTACTGCTGCACCTCCTTTTTGCGGTTGGCACTGAGCTGGAGAAGACCGATGGTCGCGACCAAAATGAAGAACAGCACGGCCTTGGCCTGCGCGGTGCCGCGCGAGTTGGCATTCTGCCCGTAGAACGTGTTGAGAATGTTCAGCGCGAGCATTTCGGTCTCTTTGATCGAGCTGCCGTCGGACAGGATGGTATAGGGCTGGCCGCCCGTGAGGGCGAGGTTCTGGTCGAAGAGCTTGAAGCCATTCGTAAGAGAGAGGAACGTGCAGATGGTGATGGAGGGCATCACATTCGGGATCGTGACTTTCCAAAGCGTCTGCCAGCGGCTCGCGCCGTCGATCTTCGCGGCCTCGAGCATGTCCTCGGGCACGGCTTGCAGGCCCGCGATGTAAATGATCATCATGTAGCCGATCTGCTGCCAGCACATCAGGATGATGAGACCCCAGAAGCCGAGCTTCGTATTGAGCAGGATCGACGTGCCGTAGCGCGAGAGGATGCCGTCGAAGATCATCGACCAGATGTAGCCGAGCACGATGCCGCCGATGAGGTTCGGCATGAAGAACACCGTGCGGTACAGGTTGCTGCCCTTGATGCCCTGCGTGAGCGCATAGGCCACGGCGAAGGCCAGCACGTTGATGAGCACGAGCGATATGACGGCAAACAGCGCCGTGAACCAGAACGAATGCACAAAGCTCGCATCCTGGAACGCGCGGCGGTAGTTTTCAAGGCCGACAAAATGCGCGTCGCTCGTGACCTTGAATTTGCAGAAGGAGAGATAGATGCCCTTGCAGAACGGATAGACAAAGCCGATGATGAACGCGCAAACCATCGGCCCCATAAAGAGCGGGAACCAGCGGCGGATCGGGCGGCGGATCATCGAGCTGTTGACCGCAGCGTTGCTGTGCTTATGTTTCAATTCGATCAACTCCCAGCCAAAGATAGAATATTGCTTTTGTTTCTGCACGGCGGGCGCTTCATGCGGCGCTCGCCGTGATATGCAGGGAGGGGCGGGCGAAATCGCCCGCCCCTCTCATTTGTGCTTTTCAGATGCGCTTGCTTTTTTAAAAGCGGCTTAGCCGTTGGCGGCAGCGTACTGCGTGGCCCAGCCGTCGACAAACGCGGTCTTGACGAGCTCCCAGTTGGCATCGCTCTGGTCGGCGTCGTACTGGTTCATCGCGGAGACGAGCGCAGCGCGGTAAGCATCAACGTTCGGCTGGAAGTTGGTGACCCAGGGCATGATGTAGTTGCCGTTGGTGGTGTAGTCGTTGGCGTCGGCGAGGAAGCCGTTGGTGGATTCGGCAGCCTGCTTATAGGGCATGGCGGCGAATTCATCGACCAGCATACGGGAGACCTCGGGATCGGTGACCATCCAGTTCATGAATTCGAGCGTGGCCTGAATGTCTTCCTCGGAAGCCTTGGCGTTAACAGCCCAGCAGTTCTCGGTGCCGCAGTTGAGACCCGCGTTCTCTTCGCCCGCAACACCGCAGTAGAACGGGATCATGGACAGGTTGTCAAGACCGTACTGACCGTCGCCGGTACCGGTGAGCTTGGCCCACTCCCAGGAGCCGTTCTGATAGAACACGGCCTGCTCCTTGCCGAACTCGTCCGCCGCGTCAAAGCCGCCGGCAGCGAGATCAGCAGGATTCACGGCGCTGTTGTTGATGTACAGATCCCACAGGTTCTTGTAGTTCTGCATGTAGGTACCCTTGATGGAAGACGGGCATTCCTTCCAGGCGTCGGGATCGTCCACGGACTCGTAGTAATACTCAAGGTTCGCGAGGTGGCCGGTGAAGCGCCAGCTGGAATCGTCGCTCATGGAAGAGGAGGTGAAGGCGTCGAAGCCGAGCTCGGAAGCACGAGCGTGGATGTCCTCAGCGACGGCCTTGAGAGTCTCAAAGTTCGTGATGTCGCCAAGCGTGTAGCCGGCCTTTTCGAGCAGATCTTCGTTGACGATGATGCCGTAGCACTCGTAGCAGTAGCCGATGGAGCAGAGCTTGCCGTCGGCGTCATAGAGGTTGTAGGCGTCGGTGTTGAGCTCGTTGGCAACGGCGGTGCCGCTCAGGTCATAGCAGTAGTCGCCCCAGGTGCCGACAGCGGCCTGGTTGCCCACGACGAACAGCGTCGGGGGAGCGGACTTGTCCATCTCGGCGGTCAGGGTCTCGTTGTAGGTGCCGGAAGCGGCGGTCACGACGGTGACGGGCACGCCGGTCTTCTCGGTGTACATGGCGGCGACCTTCTGCAGGGTCCCGTCGGCTTCGGGCTTGAAGTTCAGCCAGTAGACGCGGCCGGAGGCGGTATCGCCGTCGCTGTTGTCAGCGGAGTCATCCTTCTTATCGCCGCAGGCGACGAGAGAAAGCGCCATGACAAGAGCAAGGATCATTGCAAGATACTTTTTCATTTCATCAATACTCCTTTTCAAATTTATTTTCACGCGGTTCCCGCGGGAAAATCAGTGCTTGAGCTGCCGCACGGACGCGCCCTCGCGCAGCGCGGTCGGCAGAGTGACGTGGCGATGAACGCCGCGTCCCTCGATGATGTCGAGCAGGATCTCGACGCTCGCCTCTCCCATGGCGGTCATGGGCTGGCAGAGGGTGGTGAGCATGGGATGAATGTATTCCGAGACGCTGATGCCGTCGATGGCGATGACGGAGCAGTCCTCGGGGATGGAGCGGCCGCTTTCGCGCAGGGCGCGCATCGCGCCAATGGCCATGTCGTCCGCAATGGCGAAGACAGCCGTAAAATCGGCGGGGGAGCGCAGACGCTTTTGCATGGCGGCGTAGGCGTTGGCAATGGTGAAGTCTTCGGCGCAGATCAGGTCTTCCGGATGCTCTGTTAAGCCGAAGTCGCGCAGCGCGCGCTGATAGCCAAGGTAACGGAGCTGGGAGATCGAACTGTCGTCGGGGGCGGCGGTCAGCACGGCGATGCGGCGGTGACCGTTTTTGTAAAGCTCGCTGACCGCGCGGTAGGCCTCCTGCTCGTCGGCGATGGAGACGGAGGAGTACGACTCCGGCGGAAGCGTACCGTAGGAGTTGGTGTAGGAGCAGCAGACATAGGGCACGCCGAGAAGCGAAACCTCTTCGGGCGAATAATCGCTGCGCCCGCCGAGGAAGATAATGCCGCGCAGGCGCTTTTCCTTTTCCATCACCGCACCGTACTGAATCTCGTCGTCGCCCGATGGGATCTGGCGCATGACCATCGTGTAGCCTGAGGCGTCGAGCTTCTGCTCGATGGCGTGGATGATGTCGGTGTAGAAGGGGTTCTGCACGCCGCGCACCACGAGGCCGACCGCGTCAGAACGAATTTTGACGAGGTCGCGCGCGCTGTTGTTCGGCACATACCGGTGCGCCTCGATGACGGCGCGGACCCGTCTGCGGGAATCCTCACTCACGTCCGGACGGTCGTTGAGCACGCGGGAGACAGTGCTGACGCTCACGTCTGCAAGCTTTGCAATATCCTTGATGGTCATGCCGACGCGCCCCCTGCGATGATTCCGGAAACCTTACCGGTAACGTTTCCAATCCTTGCTTACAGCATAGTCCCCACAGCGGGCAAAGTCAAATGAAACTTGCCGTTTGTGGTAAAAATGGGGGAAACACACAAGAAATGTGCACCGATTTTTGACAAAACAGCCAAAGGATCAGAGAATAGCTCTCTTAACGTTCAGCTTATGACCTGCCTGTACCGCTTTATGAGCGGCTTATAGCAAAATGCGGGCCAAAATCGGCGTTTCTGTGCAGAAACGAAAAAATTCCCCGTTTTCCGCCGCTATGCGGCAGAAAACGGGGAACGATCTGTGGCTAAAAAACCTTACTTGAGCAGCAGCTCCGCGATCTGGATGGTGTTGGTGGCAGCGCCCTTGCGGACCTGGTCGCCGCAGCACCAGAGGTTCAGACCGCGCTCGTCGGTCAGGTCCTCACGAATGCGGCCGACATAGACGATGTCCTGATCGGACGTGTCGAGCGGCATGGGGTAGACCTTGTTCTTGAGGTCGTCGACGAGCTTGCAGCCCGGGGCGTTTGCGATGAGCTCCTTGGCACGCTCGACGCTGATCTTCTCCTTCGTGCGCAGCACGACGGATACGCTGTGGCTGCGGATGACGGGCACGCGCGCGCAGGTGCAGCTGACCTTCATCTCGGGCAGGTGGAGGATCTTGCGGCCCTCGTTCTGCATCTTCATCTCCTCGCTGGTGTAGCCCTCGAAGGCCTCGCCGCCGATCTGGGGGATGATGTTGTACGCGATCTGATACTGGAAGACCTTGGGCTCAAGGTGTTTGCCCTCGGAAAGGGCCTTGACCTCATTGTTGAGTTCGTCGATGCCGCCCTTGCCCGCGCCGCTGACGGCCTGGTAGGAAGAGGCGATGATCGTCTCGATGGGGCTCTCCTTGGCGAGGGCGTTAATGGCCACAAGGGTCACGATGGTGGTGCAGTTGGGGTTCGAGATGATGCCCTTGTGCCACTTCACGTCCTCGGGGTTGATCTCGGGGATGACAAGGGGGACGTTGGGGTCGAGGCGGAACGCGCTCGAATTGTCGACGAACACCGCGCCCGCCTTGACGATCGAGGGAGCAAAACGCTCGGCGATGTCGTTCTCGGCCGCGCCGAGGACGATATCAAGGCCCTCAAACGCGTCGTCAGACGCCTCGACGATGGTGCACTCCTGACCGCGGAACATGATTTTGCTGCCCGCGCTTCTGGCGCTTGCGATGGGACGAAGGGACGCAACGGGGAAGTTGCGCTCTTCGAGAATTTTGATCATTTCCTGACCGACGGCGCCGGTGGCGCCGAGAATACCGACATTGACCTGTTTCATTACACTACATTCTCCTTCACAAAACTATTGTACAGGACACGGATGGCCTGTTCGAAATCTTTTTCTTCCACGCCCACGATGATGTTGAGCTCTTCGGGGCCCTGCGTGATCATGCGGATGTTCACGCCGTTTTCGCCGAGCTTGGCGAAAATTTTACCGGAAACGCCGGGACGGTACGCCATCTTGCGGCCGACGGCGGCGACGATGGCGATATGCTCCGTTACGGTTATCTTATTCGGCTGCACCTCTTTTTGCAGCTCGCCCAGCATTTCGTAGAGCGAGCGGGACACCTTGTCGGACGAGACGACGAGCGAGACGTTGTCGATGCCGGACGGGAGGTACTCGACGTTGACCTCGTGCTTGGCGAGCACGTTGAGAATTTTCAGGAGAGAGCCCGGTTCGCTCGACATGCCAGTCTTGGCGATGGTGATGATGGAAAAGCCCTTCTTGCCGGCGATGCCGGTGATGAAGCCGCCCTCTTCCATCTCGTCGCCGATGGACTCCAAGATCATCGTACCGGGATGGTCGGGCGCGTTGGTATTGCGGATGTTGAGCGGGATGTTTTTCTCGCGCACGGGGAAGATCGTGCCCTCGTGCAGGACCTGCGCGCCGATGTAGCTCAGCTCGCGCAGCTCGCTGTAGGTCACGCGGCGGATGGGCTCGGGATCGTCGACGATGCGCGGGTCGGCCATCAGGATGCCGGAGACGTCCGTCCAGTTCTCATACACGTCCGCGCCGAGCGCTGCTGCCGCGAGCGCGCCGGTGATGTCGCTGCCGCCGCGGGAGAACGTGCGGATGTGCCCGTCGGGCATCACGCCATAGAAACCGGGGATGACGACCTTGCGGTCCTCGGCGAGGGAGCGCAGCGCCGCGTAGGATGCGTCCTGATCGACGGTGCCGTCGAACTTGAACTTGATCCAGCGGGCCGCGTCGACGAACTCATAGCCGAGGTATTCGGCCATCAGCCGTGCGGAGAAGTATTCGCCGCGCGAGGCGAGCTCATCCTGGCTGATGCCATTTTTCATCTTGTCCCACAGCGCGTCGAACTCTTTGTCGAGGCTGATGTGCAGGCCACATTCGGCGATGATCTCGTTGTAGCGGTCGCGGATCATGGCGAAGATGTCCTCGCACGAAACGCCGTATTTGATGTGCGCGGCGCAGAGATAGAGAAGATCGGTGATCTTATGGTCGCCGGAGAAACGCTTGCCCGGCGCGGAGACGATGACCACGCGGCGGGCGGGGTCGGCTTCCACGATGGACTTGACCTTGGCGAACTGGCGGGCGTCGGCGAGCGACGAACCGCCGAATTTCAAAACTTTGAGCATGGAGTTTATTCCTCTTCGGCCGCGTAGCGCGCAAGCAGCGCGTGCGGGTCGTCCTTTCGGTAAGATTCATAGGCGTCGAACGCCGCGCGGGCGCTGCACTCGCGGGTAAAGTATTCGCCCATGCAGCGGAACAGCCACTTGCACTGCGTGCCGGATAGGTTCACCGAGCAGGGGGTGAAAGAGTCAGCATAGAAGCTGCGGCAGCCGTCGGCGACGTCGAGACAGTCGCGCAGCACGTTCGAGCCGGTCGGGTAGCCGCCTGCGCCCGCGCCGGAAAAGCTCTGCTTGCCAAAACGCGATGCGAACAGCGTGACGAGGTTGCCGGTGCCGTCGGTGTGCGCCTCGGGCGCGGAGGAGGGGAAAAGCGTCGGGCAGACGAACGCGGCCACGGCACGGCCGTTTTTCTCCGCTCGGGCGATGAGCTTGTAGGTCAGGCCCTCGTCCTTCGCCTTGGCGATGTCGTCCGCGGTGATGGACGAGATACCGACACAGGGGATGTCCTCTTCCCTGATGTTCACGCCGAAGGCAAGGTCGGCGGAGAGGACGATCTTGCGGCGCGCGTCCAGACCCTCGACATCTGCGGTGGGGTCGGCCTCGGCGTAGCCGAGCTCCTGCGCCTTGCGGAGCGCGGGCGCGTAATCCGCGCCGGAATTCGTCATGGCGGAAAGCATGTAATTCGTTGTGCCGTTCAGAATGCCCTCGACAGCCTTGATCTCATCAAGCTCAGACGCGCGGGAGAGAGAGGTGAGCCAGGGAATGCCGCCGCCCGCGGCGGCAGTGCAGCGCAGCGCCACGCCTTTTTCTTTTGCAAGGGAGGTGAGCTCTTCAAAGTGGGCGCACATGAGCTGCTTGTTCGCGGTGACGACGTGCTTGCCCGCACGCATGGCCGCGCAGAGGTAGCTGTACGCCGACTCGATGCCGCCCATGACTTCCACCACAATATCAATCGAGGGATCGCGCACGATCTCGTCGTAATCGGCGGTCACGGTGCATGTGAGCTCCGGGCGGGGACGGCGGGAGAGAACAGCTGCAACATGCAGATCGGTTCGCCCCTCGCACAGCTTATAAAAATGGGAACCGACGGTGCCGAAGCCCAGCAGCGCAATATTCACGGGGAATGACCTTCTTTCTTTTTTGGATACTCCGTCAAGTGCGGACGAATTTGTGACTTACGCCGAAACTGTCCGCGGAAGAAAAACACTTGACTTTTTGATGGAAACAATATAACATAGCGTTTGTGAAAATACAATAGGGAAAACAAAAAAACTTTTCCCGTGAGATACAGGAGGAAACATCCATGCAGTATCAGAGCACCCGTGACAAAAATTTAAAGGCCAGCAGCGCGCAGGCCATCTTAAACGGCCTTGCCCCCGACGGCGGCCTTTACACGATGCCGTCGTTTGACGAGGTCAAGTTCGACTATACTACTGTATTAAATATGGACACGATGTCCATGTCGACGAAGATCTTATCCAAGCTCCTGCCCGACTTTTCAGAAGCGGAGATGGCAAAACTCGTCCACGACGGCTATACCGGCAAGTTTGAGACCGACCACCTGACCCCGACCGTCCCCGTCGGTGAGGACTTCATCCTCGAGCTTTTCCGCGGGCCGACGAGCGCTTTTAAGGATGTGGCGCTCTCGATGCTGCCGCGCCTGATGACCGCGTCGAAAGAAAAGCTCGGTGTGGACGACGAGATCATGATCCTGACCGCCACGTCCGGCGACACCGGCAAGGCGGCGATGGAGGGCTTCTGCGATGTGCCGGGCACGAAGATCATCGTCTTCTACCCCCACGGCGGCGTGAGCGCCGTGCAGCAGGCGCAGATGGCGACGCAGGCGGGCGAAAACGTCTGCGTGTGCGCGGTGCGCGGCAACTTCGACGATGCGCAGACCGGCGTGAAGAAAATCTTCTCCGCCGTCAGCAAGGATCAGCTGCTCGAGGGTAAGGGCGTTCGCCTGTCCTCGGCCAACTCCATCAACATCGGCCGCCTCGCCCCGCAGGTCGTCTATTATTATAGAGCGTACGCCGACCTTGTGCAGGCGGGCCGCATCCAGCCGGGCGACAAGGTCGACTACGTCGTGCCGACCGGCAATTTCGGCGATATCCTCGCGGGCTACTTCGCCAAGGAAATGGGCCTTCCCGTCGGCAAGCTCGTGTGCGCGTCCAACGCCAACAATGTGCTGACCGACTTCCTGCGCACGGGCCGCTATGACCGCCGCCGCCCCTTCTACAAGACCGTGTCCCCCTCGATGGACATTCTCGTCTCCAGCAACTTGGAGCGCCTGCTCTATCTCCTCTCCGGCGACGACAAGCTCATCGCGGATTTAATGAAGCAGCTCAGCGAAAACGGTGAGTACGAGGTGCCCGCGGACATGCTCGAAAAGCTGCACGAGCTCTTCTGGGCAGGCTTCTGCGACGACGAGGGTGCGAAAACCGCCATCGGCAAGGTCTGGAAGGACGACCATTACCTCTGCGACACGCACACGGCGGTCGCCTGGGACGTGGCGCAGCAGTACAAGCAGGCGAACCCCGAGCACAACGCCGTCGTCGTGCTCTCCACTGCCTCTCCTTATAAATTCCCCGCCGCCGTGCTCGAGGGCATCGGCGAAAAGGCCGAGGGCGACGAGTTCGACGTGATGGAGCAGCTCCACAAGGTCACGGGCGTGCCCGTGCCGAAGAATCTTGCCGACCTACGCTCCCGCGCGGTGCGTCACCGCGACGTGATCGACCGCGGCGAGATGCTCGACTACGTGCTCGGCAAGGCCGCGGCGGAAAAGTGATAAAGGAGAATAAACATGTATATTACCTGCCTTGATATGGAGGGCGTGCTCGTCCCCGAAATTTGGATCGAATTTGCCCGCGAGAGCGGCATTCCCGAGCTGACGCGCACCACGCGCGACGAGCCGGACTACGACAAGCTGATGAAATGGCGCCTGGGCGTGCTCCGCGAGCACGGCCTGGGACTCAAGGAAATTCAGGAGACTATCGCGCGCATCGACCCGCTGCCGGGGGCGAAAGAATTCCTCGACAAGCTGAGATCTGAGACGCAGGCCATCATTTTGAGCGACACCTTTGAGGAATTTGCACAACCGCTGATGAAAAAACTCGGCTGGCCGACCATTTTCTGCAACTCTCTCGAGGTGGACGCCGACGGATTCATCAGCGGCATCAAGATGAGATGCGAGCATTCCAAGCTTACGACCGTGCGCGGCCTTCAGTCCATCGGCTTTGAGACCATCGCCAGCGGCGACAGCTACAACGACCTCGAAATGATCGAAGCGTCCAAGGCGGGCTTCCTGTTCCGCACGACGGAAAAGATCAAGCACGACTACCCGCATCTGCCCGCTTTTGAGGGCTACGACGAGCTTTTAGCGGCCATCGAGCAGGTCATCCGCGCATAAGGAAAAAACAAATATCCAGCTTGAATGAAATAATATTCATTTAAAATTTGTTCATTTTGACGATTGACTTTTTTCTCCAAAAAATTATTATAATCAGGCGAAACGCAGGGGAAATTCTCCTGCAAGGCAAACATTTGTAATAAAATAGGAGGAGAAAAATGTTTAGCTTTCTGATCTGCCTCGCATTGCTGATCGGCGGCTACTTCGTTTACGGTGGCATCGTCGAAAAGACCTTCGGCCCTGACGACCGTGAAACGCCGGCTGTCAAGATCAACGATGGCGTGGACTATGTGGTTCTGCCGCAGTGGAAGCTGTTTATGATCCAGCTTCTGAACATCGCGGGCCTCGGCCCCATCTTCGGTGCCCTGCAGGGTGCTCTGTGGGGTCCCATCGTGTTCCTGTGGATCACCTTTGGTACGATTTTTGCCGGTGCGGTTCACGACTATTTCTCCGGTATGATGAGCGAGCGTAACGAAGGCGCTTCCATCTCCGAGATCGCCGGTATCTATCTGGGCGGCGCAATGAAGAACGTCATGCGCGTGTTCAGCGTGGTGCTGCTCGTTATGGTCGGTACGGTCTTTGCGGTTGGCCCTGCCGGTCTGATTGTCACCCTGTTCAAGAACGGCGGCCACGAGGGCATCGTCGCCACGACCCTGTTCTGGCTCATCATTGTTCTTGTCTACTACTTCATCGCGACCTTCATTTCCATCGACAAGATCATCGGTAAGATTTACCCCCTGTTCGGTATCTGCCTGATCATCATGGCCATCGGTGTTGCCGTCGGCATCTTCACCAAGCCTGAGTACACCATCCCCGAGATCTGGAACAACTTCGGCTCCATGCATCCCTCGGGCACCCCGGTGTGGAGCTTCATGTTCATCACCGTTGCCTGCGGCGCGATCTCCGGCTTCCATGCCACGCAGAGCCCCCTGATGGCTCGCTGCATGAAGAGCGAGAAGCAGGGCCACTTCGTCTTCTACGGCGCGATGGTCTGCGAGGGTGTTATCGCTCTGATCTGGGCTGCTGCCGGCTGCTCCCTGTATGAGGTCACCGGCGGTCTGAACACCGGCCTTGCCGCGGCTCTCGCCAATGGCCAGTCTGCTGCCATCTACGACGTCTGCTCCAAGACCATGGGCGGCGTGGGCATCGCACTCGCCATGCTCGGCGTTATCGCCTGCCCCATCACCTCCGGCGATACGGCCTTCCGTTCTGCCCGTCTTGTTCTGGCTGACTGGTTCAAGATCGACCAGAAGAAGTGGCAGAACCGCCTGATGCTCTGCGTGCCCGTCCTCGGCGTCGGCGCGATCCTCGGCATCGGCAATGCCCTCGGCAAGATCGACTACACTGTCATTTGGCGTTACTTCAGCTGGACGAACCAGACCCTCGCCATGATCGTTCTGTGGGCCGCTTCCATGTACCTCTTCTATGATAAGAAGAACTACTGGATCACCGCTGTCCCTGCTACCTTCATGAGCGCTGTGTCCGTGACGTACTTCCTGCTGGGCAACGAGTGCCTCGGCCAGTTCCTGAATACCAAGACTGCTGATGGCGCTACCGTTTACAACACTGCTGTTGCTTACCCCGTTGGTGTCATTGTTGCCGTCCTGTTCCTCGGTATCTTCCTGTACACCATCAAGAAGCGCAATCCCCAGCCTCACTACGAGACGCTGCACAAGTAAACCATTCGTAGAGCGGTGGGAGAATCCTCTCCCACCGCTTTTTTCAGATTTTGGAGGAGCTTTATGATTTTTGCACCTGTGCGCCTTGGCGAAACGAGTCTCAACGCCGAAGCTGTCGCCGCGGACAAGAAGTCCTGCAAGCGCTTCGGCCCCTGCGGCGTGGGGAAAGAGGCGCTGTTTTTGAATAGCTATTTTATCGACCGGCGCTACTATGTCGCCTTTTCGTCGGTGCGCCGCGTCTTCAAGCGCGTGGCGATGAGCCAGGGCGGCTTTTCGGGCCAAGGCGCGTTCGGCGCGATCCCCTATCTCGTGGTGCAGTATGACGGCGGGAAGGAAAAGCAGTGTACCTTCAAGCGCGAGGAAGACGTGGACGCGATGCTCGCCTATATCGGGGAAGTGCATCCCGAGATCCCGACGCTGAGCGTCGGCGGCGAGCAGCGCTTGGAGCAGAAGGCAAAGGAAGAGGCTGCGCGCTATCTTTCCGAGCTGACGAGCGACGCGCAGAGCGCGAAAGAAGAGCTGGAAAAGGCGCAGAAGTTCCTCTCCGGCTACCCTGAGCTGACAGACCGGCTCTCCAAGGCGGCCAGAGCCAAGCGTGTGAACCAGCATACGAACCCCGCCTACCGCTGGGTCGCGCTGGCCATCGTGCTGGCGGGCGCAGCGGCGCTGGTGTACGGCATCATCTCGTGGCGTAACGGCGGAGATTTCGGCATGTATTTCGCCCTCTTCGGCTTTGCGGCGATCTTCTTCTTTTCCGGCGCGCACGTGCTGCCCACGGCGAAGAACAACAAAAAGGCCGTCGCCCGCGCCTGGGAAGAGGCACAGGCCAACCTTGCCCACGTCCTGCCGGACGATTTTCCGCTGCCGGCGCGCTATGCGCACCCTGTCGTGCTCACGCGCATGATCCGCATCCTGCGCGAGGGCCGCGCCCAGAGCGCAGATGAGGCGCTCGAGGTGCTGAAATCTGACCTCAAGGCGCTCAACGCCGACGTGCAGGTCTCGCAGGAGGAATACGACGAGGTCGTCGCGATCAAGTCGATGTTCCTGCTGAGCGATTATCAGTGAGCGTATATTGATTCATTTCGTCAAAAAGCCCATGGATTTTGCAAACCCATGGGCTTTTTTCTGTCGCCTGGCAAGTGAATATAAGAGCGGTAAAAGAAAAATGCTTGCAAAGCGATCGCTTTGCAAGCATTTTTTATCTCTTTTTGCTCTTTGCCGTGGGCTTTGGCTTGGCCCAGCCGGATTTGCGCTTAAAGTTTTTCGGCTTGTCAGCGCCGCTGCTCTTCGGGCTCTGCCCGCCGCGGGGCGCGTCGTTTCTGCGGCCGCCGGTCTGAGCGGCGGAGGGCTTTTTGCCGCCGCCGGATTTGCCATGCGGCATCGCGCGGTCATCGCCGTACGGGCGGACAAGGCACTTCGGCCCGTAGCCGATGAGATCCTCGCGTCCGGCCTTTTTGAGCGCCTCGATGACGAGCTTTTTCTTGTCGGGGCGGAACCACTGGAGCAGCGCGCGCTGCAATTCCTTGCCGTGCGGCGTCGTCTCGGCGAAGACAGGTGTCATATCGCGCGGGTCGATGCCGGTGTAGTACATGCAGGTCGAGAGCGTGCCGGGTGTGGGGTAGAAGTCCTGCACCTGCTCGGGCTTGTGACCCGTGGAGTGCAGAAATTCCGCGAGCTGCACGGCGTCCTCGAGTGTGCAGCCGGGGTGGGACGACATGAGGTAGGGAACGAGATACTGTTCGCGCCCGTTCTTCTCGTTCACGGAGCGGTATTTGTCCCAGAATTTTTCAAACACGTCGAAGTGCGGCTTTCCCATGTAGTCGAGCACGCCCGCCACGCAGTGCTCGGGCGCGACCTTGAGCTGGCCGGAGATGTGGTATTTGACGAGCTCGGACAAAAAGGGACTTCCCTTGTCCTCGAGCAGATAGTCATACCGGATGCCCGAGCGGACGAAGACCTTCTTCACGCCGGGGATCGCGCGAAGACGACGCAGCAGCTCGACATATTCCGAGTGGTCGGGATCGAGATTTTTGCAGGGGTAGGGAGCGAGGCAGTTTTTATTGCGGCACATGCCGCGCTTCAACTGATCCTTGCACGACGGATGGCGGAAGTTGGCGCTCGGACCGCCGACGTCGTGGACGTAGCCCTTGAACTTCGGGTCGTGGGTGAAGCCCTCGACCTCGCGCACGCAGGATTCGATCGAGCGCGAGGTGATCATGCGCCCCTGATGGAACGCCAGCGAGCAGAAGTTGCATCCGCCGAAGCACCCGCGGTTGTGCGCGACGGAAAAGCGCACCTCCTCGATGGCGGCGACGCCGCCGAGAGCGTCGTACATCGGGTGCACCTCGCGCATGTAGGGGAGCTCGGCGACCTCGTCGAGCTCTTCGCGCGAAAGCGGCATCGCGGGCGGATTGACGACGAGCGTGTCACGCCCGTGCGCCTGCCAGAGCGCTTTGCCGCGAATTGGGTCGTGCTCCTCGTATTCGAGCTTTGTCGCGAGCGCGTAGGCGTGCTTGTCCCCGCACACCTCTTCATATGACGGGCACTCGACATGGTCGAAGGCGCAGACTTCGGGCGTGCGCGTCACAAACGCCGTGCCGCAAATATCTGTCAAGGTATCCGCCTTTTCGCCCTTGGAGAGCCGGCGCGCGATCTCGCGCGTGGCATATTCGCCCATGCCGTAAACGAGCAGGTCGGCCTGCGCGTCGAAAATGAGCGCGCGACGGACCTTATCGTCCCAGTAGTCGTAGTGCGCAAAGCGGCGCAGGCTCGCCTCCAGTCCGCCGACGACGATGGGGACGCCGCCGAAGGCCTCGCGGCAGCGGTTGGCGTACACGATGGTCGGGCGGTCGGGGCGAAGACCCATGCGGCTGCCGGGGGAGTAGAGGTCCTGCGTGCGGCGCTTTTTTGCCGCCGTGTAGTGCGCGACCATCGAGTCGATGTTGCCGCCGCCGATCATCACGCCGTAGCGCGGGCGGCCCATCGCGCGGAAGGCGTCCGCGCTGTGCCAGTCTGGCTGGGCGAGCACGGCCACGCGGTAGCCCTCGTGCTCCAGCACGCGTGCGATGATCGCCGTGCCGAAGCTCGGGTGGTCGATATACGCATCCGCCGTGACGACGAGGAAGTCATAGTAGTACCAGCCGCGCTCGACCATCTCGTCCTTCGAGACCGGCAGAAAGGCCTTTTCAATCTTTTTTTTCTTCATTGTTCGATAACTTCCTGCAATCTCTTCCAGCAGGATTCCTCATCGTATTCGAAATTCTTCTCAAATGTGACGCTTTCCGCGTCCTCATGAACGGGGTGGAAGCCCCACTTTTCCGCGCAGTGGAGGCCAACTGCATTGCTCTTCGGGATGCGGCCGGTCGAGAGAATGGAGCAGCCGCGCGAGCGCGCATAGGAGAGAGCCTGACCGACGAGCTTTTCGCCGAGGTTGCGCTTCTGCACGTCCTCCTCGAGCCAGAATTCGCCGATCGTGCCCACACCGTCGCGGCAGGAGACAACGCTGACCGCGCCGATGATCTCCTCGCCGTGCATGACGTCGAAATGCCCCGCTTTGCCCGAAGCGCGGTAGTAGATGCCGCCCTCGAAGCCTTTCGGGTCGTTGACCCAAGGCTGCTTGCGCACGGTGGCAATGTTGTCGCCGAGGTGGGAGGCGTCGTCGCGGAAGATGACATTGAACGTGCCCTTTTCGTACTCGAGCTTTGCAACGGCGGTGTTTTCCGCGTGGCCGGTCTTGTCGATTTCGTGCAGCGTCATGCCCTGAAGCGTGCCGACGATGATGCGCATGGCCATGCCGTGGGAAAGACGGCGACCGTGCCGTTCGGGTGCGCCTCGGCGATCTCTGTGAGCGCCTTGCGCATCCGCTCGCGCACCTCGGCAAAGCTTTCACAGCCGGGGACGTGCCAGTTCTGCGAATCGTTGCTGAAATTCGCGAGCTGCTCGGGGTCGATGCGCTCAAGCTCCGCCCACGGGGTATCCTCCCAATAGCCCACGTCGATCTCGCGCAGCGCGCGGACGGTGCGCAGCGGCAGACCGTGCGTTTTATAGATGGAAAGCGCCGTGATCATCGTGCGGAAACGGTCGCTTGAATAAACGGCGTCGAATTTCGTGTCGGTAAAGCGCTTGGTGAGCGCGGCGATCTGGCGGTAGCCGCGGTCGGTGATGGTGCTGTTGTACCAGCCATGCGCGCGGCGATAGAGGTTGCCCTCGGCCTCAGCGTGGCGGATGAGATAAATCGTGGTCATATGGTTCTCCTTCATGCTTACTTTTTCTCATTTTCATTATAGGCCGAAAAGAGGCATTCAGCAAGGGCGATTTGCGGCAAAAATTGCCGCGTATGACGCGATCTTGTGTGGACAGACTAAGCGCGTGAGCAAAGGAGTGATCGATATGTGTGATACCGCATTCTGGCGCGGTATGGCTGCCGGCATGGCCGCCGGCGCGATCATCGGCATGACCGTCGCAGAAAAGCGCAAAGCCATGAAGACCTGCGTGGGCCGCACCATGCAGCAGATGGGTACCGCCGTGGACGGCGCGCTGAGCGACTTAATGCACCGGTGAAATAGACGCGAGAGCGCAAGAAAGGGCGGGAGCTGTGCTCCCGCCCTTTCTTTGTTGACTTATATGCAACGACGGATATAATGAAAATAACAGGAATTCCCTGATTAAATTATTTGTATAACGAGAGAGGAGAGAAACGATGAAAAAGCTATTTGCATTGATGCTTGGCCTGCTGTCCTGCACACTACTGCTCTGCCTGTCTGTCAACGCAGTCGAGCTGTATGTCGACACAGAGTTGGTGCAGACTGATGTGCCGCCGCAGTTGGTGGGCGGCCGCACGCTTGTGCCCATGCGGGCGATTTTTGAGTATCTGGGCGCGGAGGTCACGTGGGACAATGACACTCGAACGGCGACTGGTACGCTGGATGACACAGTCGTGATCATCCAGATCGATAATACAACAGCTTACGTCAACGATGTGCCGTACACGCTGGATGTGCCTGCGCAGATCATCGGAAACCGGACAATGGTTCCGGCACGCTTCGTTTCGGAATCGCTTGGCTGCGTCGTCACATGGTATAATGAGACGCAGACGGCGGCGGTTGCCAACAAGACGAAGGGCGAGCACATTTACGTGACGAAGACAGGCAAGCGGTATCACTATTCTGGCACCTGCAACGGCGGTACTTATTACGAAGCAACGCTCGCTGAGGCGATGGGCAGAGGCCTCACTCCCTGCGACAAATGCGTGCTGACAAAGAACTGAATCTTTTCGGAATAGGGTAAGGGCGGGAGCTATGCTCCCGCCCTTACTCATTATTTTCCTGCTATCCTGCTTGCTTTTATCCTTAGATGACGCCATACTCCTTGAGGAGCTTTTCAATGTCGGTGCCTTCGATTTTGCCGAGAGCTTTCTTGACGGCCATCTTTTCCATGAAGCCCATGTCCATGTCGGTGGCCTTCTTGCCGTCGCGCAGCTTGACGGTGGCGTTGAGCAGGTCACGCACATCATACACGCTGCCCCAGACCTCGGGCACGCCGCGGTCGACGTTCAGCAGCGTATAGACGGCCTCCATGCCGGTGCGCATGGAATACTCGGTGGTGAAGATCGTGTCGCGCGGGGTCTCGGCAAACTGGCCGAGGAAAGCGAAGTTGACGCTGCCCTCGGGCACGACGTTCGGGCGGTCGCCATAGGCGCGCGGCATGAAGAACGCGTCGATATACGGCATCATGACGGGCACGGTGTTGGCGCTGTTCGTCGCGAGCTCTTCAATCTGGTCCTCGGGCACGCCGATGTGGTAGAGCCACTCCATGCAGATCTCCTTGCCGGTGCACTCGCGCATGGGCTTTTTGATATAATCGCCCGGCTTGTCGGTGAAGAGGGAGTAGACCCAGACGAGGCAGTGGTCCTTGGGCTGCGTGCGGAACTGCGGCTGGCGGTTGATGGTCCAGCTCATCAGCCAGGAGGAATCCTTCACGGTGACGATGCCGCCGGTGACGACATGGCCGGTGAACGGGTCGCGCTTGCAGATATTTTTGATATAGGGGATGATCTTCTGGTCGAGGGTCTCGACGGTGGCGCTCATCCAGTTGGTCTGCTCGGGGTCGTGGCAGAACTTGTCGGGATGACCGAAGGACGGATCCTGCGCGGCGATCTTGCGCCACATATCCCAGCCGCCGCCCTCTTTGAGCTCGGTGTTGTACGCGGCGGGCTCGTTCTGGCTGCCCATGGAGGAGTTTTCGACGCAGCCGCCGTTCGTGATGAAGACGAGGTCGTTTTCCGTGAGGTCGATGGCCTCCTTCTTGCCGTCGCGGATGACGTCGATGCGCTTAGCCAGCTTGTGCTTGGGGTCAGAGCAGTCGAACTCGACGTTTGCGACCTGCACGCCGTAGTGGAACTGGACGTTGTGGCTCTCGAGGTACTTGACCATCGGGAGGATCATGGACTCGTACTGGTTATACTTCGTGAAGCGCAGCGCCGTGAAATCGGGCAGGCCGCCGATGTGGTGGATATAGCGCTGGATATAGAGCTTCATCTCGAGTGCGCTGTGCCAGTTTTCAAAGGCGAACATCGTGCGCCAGTAGAGCCAGAAGTTGGAAGAAAGGACCTCGTCATCGAAGAAGTCGGTGATCTTCTTGTCCTGCAGCTGCTCGTTGGGGGTGAAGAAGAGCTTCATGATCTCCATCGCGCCCTTGTCGGAGATGTCGAACTTGCCGTCGGTGTGCGCGTCCTGACCGCGGTTGACGGTCGCGCGGCAGAGGGAGTAGTTGGGGTCTTCCTTGTTGAGCCAGTAGTACTCATCGAGCACGCTCACACCCTCGGTCTCAATGGAGGGGATGGAGCGGAACAGGTCCCACATGACCTCAAAGTGGTTGTCCATCTCGCGGCCGCCGCGCATCACATAGCCGAGGTTTTCGAACTTGTAACCGTCGCACGCGCCGCCGGGCAGATCACCCTTTTCGAGCACGTGCACGTGCTCACCCTTCATCTGGCCGTCACGCACGAGGTAGCAGGCGGCAGTCAGCGCAGCGAGGCCGCTGCCGACGATATAGGCGGACTTGCTGTCCACGCCTTCGGGTTTCTTGGGACGGGCGAACGCTTCATAGTTACCGCTGGAATAATACATAAATCATTTCTCCTTTCAAACTGTCTGTGAAACCGCTGATCCACGAAACACATTCAACCTTGGGAATCAACGGTATGTTTTCCTTTCGATGGTGAAAGCATACCGCGGTTTTGCGAAAAGAACAATCAGCAGAAATCGGGCGGTGATAAGTTTCTTATCACCGCCCGAAAAGCTGTAAAAAGTTTTATCATTCTGCCGCTTTTGATGAAAGCAGGGAAACCGTCACGCCTTATCGATGCGCAGCCGCTCGAGCGCGGCACGGACATTGCCGTGGATGACGAGTTCGAGCCGGTCGACAAGCAGCTGGGAGTCGCCCTTCATATCGTTTTTGATCCAGTCGAGCATCAGACCGACAAAGGCGTACTTGTAGACCGTTGCGATGAAGGCCTTGTCCTCGTCACGCACGCTCATGCCCTGTGCCTGCTCCTCGACTACGCCCTCAAGCAGGTCGTAGGTGACCTTGTAGAGGTAGTTTTCCACCTGCTCGCGGCTGACGGAGTGGTAGACATTCATAATGAATGGCTTGTTGTCCTGCACGGCCTTAAAGAGCTGCAAAAAACCCTGCTGCCACGTCTCGTAGGTCTTGTTGCCTGCGAGCGCCTTGCTGGCGTCCTCCTGACACGACCATTCGACAAGGTCGTAAATGTCCTTGAAGTGGTAGTAAAACGTCATGCGGTTGATGCCGCAGTCCTCCGTGATATCGCTGATGGTGATCTTGCTCAGGGGCTTTTGCAGCAGCAGATTTTTGAGCGACGCCTCGAGCGCGCGTTTGGTCACCTGTGACATGGCGGTCTCCTCTTTCTATCAGGAATAATCGGTTATTTTCATCATACCATGGAAAGCGGCGGAAATGGGAGAAGTTTTTGTAAATTCTCCGCGAAATGAAAAAGGAGCGCTGTCATCAGCGCTCCTTTTTATGGCTTTACAGTATCGCTTGTATGGAATATACTACACTTAGAACCATTTTGCAGAAGCTCTCGGGACGTGGTTGCAAGCCCAAATCGGCGATGAAGCGGAATGGTTCTCTTTATGTGTAGAAGCTAATAGGTATCGTCTTTAACAGCGTCCTCAAACCGCACGGTGAGATTCGGATTTTCCTCCGCGCTGTCATCGAGCACGCGGCGGAAGGCGTTGGCGCGGCGACCGAGCAGCTCGTCAAGCGCCGAAGTGCCGCGGACGATCAGCTCCGTCGGCTCATGCAAGTCCGTCAGGCAGTCGTGCAGAGCATCGAGATTGCCGCTGTACCACGCGGGAAAACGCAGCCCCTCCGCGAGCGCGCGGTGTAGGTCTTCGACACTTTCGCAGGCGGAGACGTCTAATACAAAGCGCATGGTGCTCACTCCTCCCCGTACAGCAGTTCAAAGGACTTGTAGTGGTCTTCGGTGTAGTAAATGAGGCCGTCGTTTGAGAAGACGATGCGTTTGGCCCCGCGCGAATCCGCGCCCAGCGTGTCGATGTCGCATTCGGTGTAGGTGCGTCCGTCCGCCTCGGACAAGAGACCTTCGTAGTTGCCGAACCGGCTGCCGCCGATGCATTTGCCCGGCGCGTAGGGCTCGAGCGACCCGCCCGGCCAGCCGAGGGCCTGGGCATCTTTCTTGGTGATGAAGTTGTCCGGTAAATGTCCGTAGGTGTGGATATAGAGCGCGACGTCGTCCTTGGTCGTGTAGGCACCGTCCTCGTCGATCTGCGCTGTTTCGTCCGGCATGTCGGCGTCTTCGGACGGTGCGTTCTGCGCATCCTGCTGCTCCTGCTGCGGCAAGTTGGTTTCGTCCTGCACCGGCGCATCCGCGCCACAGCCGACGAGCGAGAAGAGCATCACGAGCGCGAGCAGCCATGCGGTCAGTTGTTTCTTCATTGGGAATCTTCCTGTGGTGATTTTCTCCATCATAGCACGGCTGCGGGCAAAAATCCAGCACGCGCGGCGGTTGACTTTACGCGCCGTTGTGCGTACGATAGGGGAAACGACCGGCAAGTCGGAATGGATCAAAAAGCAAAGGAGATAGAAACAATGACGATTGAAGAGCGCGCCGAGCTGGCGGTGGAAACATTTGCCGCGGGAAAGGGCAACTGCACCCAGTCGGTGCTGTGTGCGTGGGAGGATAAAATTCCAGTCGACCACGATACGTTGATGAAGCTCGGCGCAGGCTACGGTGCGGGCATGGGCTGCATGCAGGCTACCTGCGGCGCGCTGATCGGCGCGGTGATGGCCGCGGGCAGCGTGACGGACGGCAAGGGCACGCCGCGCACGGCCCGCAGCATCCTTACGAGCTTTCAGGAAAAGAGCGGCGCGACGATCTGCAAGGACTTAAAGGGCGTGGAGACCGGCAAGGTCCTCTGTCCCTGCGCGCAGTGCGTTCGCAACGCCGTCCTCGCCGCAGGAGAGATGCTGGGGGAGTAAAGGGAGAAAAGCCCAGTTCGCTGAGAACGCTGAGTAAAAAATAAAACCACCATCGAAAGATGGTGGTTTTATTTGGCGCAGCAGGAGAGATTCGCTCGCGGTGTTACCACACCGCGACACGCACAGCGGGCACTAAACGCCCCACTGGGGCGTTTTTTCGCTTCGCTCATGCCCTGTTCGAATCTCTGGATACAAAAAGAACACCACCCTGTTGGGTGGTGTTCTTTTTGGCGCAGCAGGAGAGATTCGAACTCTCGGTACGCTTTTGGCGTACACACGATTTCCAGTCGTGACTGCTATTTTCTACTATTTCTAAATGCAATATCTAGTAGTAAATACCTTAACTTCTCTAGTTTTATCATATATCTAGTATTAAGTTAATAGAGATTCTTGAAAGCAATTACAAGATTCTTCTATGTTTTTATAATAACAAAATAAATCGTAATTGTCAATGAGATTATCATATTATAAAATAATTTATATTTCTAGAAAGATAGTAGAAATTATTTTATTAGTTTTATATTATTTGATATACCTAATAATGCTTTCTATATTATATTACTTATATCTTCTTCTATATATTTTTCAATCTCTGTTTCCTGCAATTTCTAAACAGTATCCTATCTTATTTCTCTATATATTTTTGCTTTTTGTTCTCTGTAGTTTTCCGCTATACTATTTCTGTTCTATTGGTAGTAGGCCCAATCAGGCATCTTTCCTGTGTTGTGTAAAAACTCAATCTATTCTTTCAAAAACATCTTAAAAATCCTTTCATTGTATTATTTATATAATACTTTGTAGTATTTCTCTATTCAAAGAAAGTATAGCTATATCCAAAATGGATATAGCTATACTCATTTTACAGTTAAAAGCTGAAAGTTTCATCTTTGTTTACTGTTATAATCATTTCCTCGCGCCTAGGGCGTTCATAAAAATTGTAGTTATTCCCCTAGGTATTTACAAGGTAGCCTTTCTAGACCAATTCCGCAACGGCTCTATCGTATGAGCTTTTACTGCCTATACCCCATTTGAGCGCGTCGACCTTACTTAAAGCAAAGGTATAGCCGTTTTGGTTCTTATTCAGATAACACCACAACTTGAACGTTTCTCCCTTTAGATCAAGCATAGCCGACGATAGAGCCTAGAGGTTATACATAGCGTAAAGGTTATTCTTATCGCATCGTTCTTTCTCTACGCGCACGGTTTTTTGATTAGGATTTGTTTCATTCATCGGCGGATACCTCTTTCCTTTGCTTCTGGTAAGCTCTAGCATTATCCGCGCGAGACAGCCAACGCAAGTTTTCTACGCGGTTGTTTGTCTTATCCATATCTATGTGATCTACGGTGTCTTTCTCTATTGGATTGTCATTAGGGATAAATGACAATGCCACAAGCTGATGGACTAGATAGGTTCGGCGGTGTCCGTCCCTAATGTCTACTCTTAAATATCCTCGCTGATTTGAATAAGGCTTTAATAGCCGTGTTCGCTTTCCCTAGAAGCTCTTAACTCTCCCTCGGTTGCTGATGTAATACTTTCCTCGGCGGTCGATAGGCTTCCATTCCTCACCATCTAAATCTTCAATGAGGTCTAGCGAATACTCCTTGCCAAAAGCACGCCGATAAAGCGGTTTAATTGCTCTGTATACGCTTTTTCCGTCGGCGGTAGTGAGTTTATACCTCTCGCCCTTGCCTTTCCGTATAGGCTGTTTATTTGCTGTTTCCACGATTTCGCCCTACAATGTAATAGCATAGTCCTCTCTATAGCCTAGCTATTGGAGCGGATAATAGTTATTGGTATCTTCCATTCCTTATGTCTCCTTTAAGTTTTCTATGATTTCCTATAGGCGCTTCTATTTCTTTTCCCCTAGGTTAAAATATCCTTTTATCCAACAGTAAAAACTATCCTATGATACTTCTAGATATTCAGCTATTTCCTTATAGCTGATGTTCTACAATGCCCTTAGCAGTTTACATTCTTTCCTTAAAATATCATTCATCTAAATCTTCCTTTCTATCCTTACTACGAAAATCTATAGTAGCACCACAAAATAAAGAATGCCCCGCCTGCGAATTGTCGCTGTCGGCGGGACATTCCTTATTCGATACCAATAGATTACCGCTATTGTATATGAAAATCTTTTCTTATACTTTTAATAGTTTTGTCCTAGGGTGATTGATAGGCGAATGGGGGGGAGTATTACGGGAGTTTCTGATTATTCACCCTAACCCCTGCTTTTAGGTGGAAATTGCTCTCACGAAGTATCAATACCATTCCTACTTCGGTTAATCCCTAAAGTCAAACAAGTCTTTGGGACTTACGTCTAGGACTTCACATAGCCTAAATATTACATCAAAAGAAACGCCTACATTTCCTAACTCTATCGCGCTTATGTGGCTTCGATCTATGTCTACCAGCTCAGCAAGCTGTAGTTGCGTGAGCTTCTTTCGCTTGCGATAGTAGACTACATTCAGACCAAATTTTTCGTAAAGGTTTTTATACTCTTTTCGCATACTTATCACCTCTATAATATTTTAGAGAGACAAGCAGTAGCTATAAACCTTGCTAAAGAACCGTGGCGCTATTGACACAAGTCATTTTGCTTGTTAAACTAGTATTATCAAAAACGAGAGGAAGGAAACCTATGAAAAAGCTAATCCCTATTATTCTATCCCTTGCTATGCTCTTTAGCCTTTGTTCCTGTGGCGGCGGGACATCAAACCATCAGGAAGAAACGGCGGAACGATACGAAATCGGAGATACCGTTTCAACCGATATTTTTGAATTTACACTAGATGCAGCCGCCCTCACAATTGCGCTTAATTGTTCCTACGATGATAACTACTTTACTCCAAAGGGCTATAGCGCACAATCTGATTCAGGCAATCCCTTTGTAGCACCAGTCGGACACACCTATGCCGCTTTTACCTATACAGTAAAATGCCTAGACCGTTCTGACAATGAGTTTCACGATGGAATCAGCGGTGCTGTATCCATTGAGTATGATGGTAAGACTTACAAAGGAAAGTATCCCGATGATACCAAAGATGGAGCATACTACTTATACGAAGATAAAAACTATATTGATGTAGACCAGTCATTGAAGACAGACAAGGCAAAAGAATGGCATAGCGGAGCAAGCAACAATATGTTGCTCTTTGCTGGCGTAACGGAATCTAGAAGAGCCATTATTGATTTACCCATTGACATTGAAGATTTAGATTCGCCTTTTATCCTGAATGTTTCTGTTCCATGTTCTGATGGAAGTAAAACGGTGTTCTCATATTCTATTGGTGAGTAAATAAAGAGGGACGGGAAACCTTATGTTTCCCGTCCCTCTTCCTGTTCTTCCATAAAGATAAAATAGCCGATTTCCTCTAAATCCGTATCATAGCCCCCATTCCTTTACTCTCCGATAGAATGTGTTTGGCTTAACATCTAATTGCTTCATTGCTTCGACCGCCGTTATCTTATCTGCTCTCCATTCCTTTACAACGCCTTCAAAGCGCTCTCTATCAATCTTCATTTTCTGCCGTCCCTGATATAGCCCCTGCTCCTTTGCGATTGCTATGCCCTCTCTCTGGCGCTCTAGAATACTTTCACGCTCTAGCTCTGCCATAGCGCCGAACACGGTCAGCATAAACTTACCTTGCGGGGTAGAGGTGTCAATGCTTTCTTTCAGGCTGATAAAGTCCACGCCTTTGTTGGTAAGTTGTTCGATGATTGTTAAAAGGTCTTTGGTATTTCTAGCGATACGGCTAATGCTTTCTGTAATTACTACATCACCTTTACGGCAAAAGGCAAGTAAGGCTTTTAACTGTGCTCTCTCTGCGTTCTTTCCGCTCTGCTTATCTATAAATAGATTCTCTTTCTCTACGCCTTTCTCTAACAATGCTCTAGTCTGTCGTTCTTCGTTCTGCTCTACAGTCGAAACACGGATATAGCCTAACTTCATTTCTAGCACATTCCTTTCAATCACAATATCTTATCTCTATCTTTGGTTTCTATCTCCTTTGTATGTCAATAGAATATCATATATTTTGAAATATGTCAATAGCTATTTTATAACTTAAATGACACATTTATAGAGCGCATTTAGATATGTCGTTAGGGTATACCCAAAAGCAATACTTTTCTATGTTGACAGTAAACCTCTGTAAGACTATACTAAAGACAGCGTTCCCCAATAATAAAACAAAGAAAGAGGTATTTATTATGGCGTCCGCAAAGAAAACACTTAATCCCTTAACCGATACTCCTACGAACAAGGTCGAAATTACCAAACCATTTATGCTCGCATATATGCGTCAGGTTGCTAGCGAAGAAGATAAGGCGTGGTTCAAAAAGATTGTTGCTGATGCTAATAATCAAAAGGAATATGTCAACAAGCTGAACGGACAGCCCTACACGGACATTGATATTCCAAAGGTTCGCAAGCTCTTTACTGATCGTTTCTTCCCCCAGCTTAACGCAAAGAAAGAAAAGAATAAATCCTTTATTGATTCTATTCTTGATCTCTAATTATAAAAGACGGGATAAGGCCTTACACCTTATCCCGCCTTTGCTTTTCTAACTATTATTTCTTTTGGTTGCTATAGTTTGTCCACTAGATGTTCTCAACTTTGATAGTGTAGAATGTTCTTCTATCTCTGCCTTTATATCTCCGCCATAGAGGTTAGAATAACGCTTCACCATATCTAGATCACTATGCGTCATTACTTTTGATAGGGAGATAATATCGCCACCGCTTGTTATCCAATTCTTTGCGAATGTATGACGGAATAGGTGTAAACTTGTTTTCTCTACACCTCTATGTCGGTTATAGTGTGCGATAGTCGTAGAAAGTCCGCCCCTTGTCAACTGCTCGCCATAGATGTTACAGAATAAAAAATCCTCTGGCTCAATGTCTCCGCCTGATCTCCAATAGGAGATATATTCGGTAAGGGTATCTTTACACTTCTTTTCTAGGCCTACACTAACGACCTTGTGGGCCTTTGTCGTATTAAAAATGATATAACCGTTCTCTAGGTCTACATCTTTCAGTCGGATATTTAAGAGGGTATTTGATCTAGCACCTGTAGATAAAAGCAAATTGATTATAGTGAAGTCTCTAAAGTCCGTAAAATCTCTAATATCAGGCTTGATAAGGAGCTTTTTCAATTCCTTATCGGTGTAGACCGGTTTCATCGGCGGTTCTACTTCCTTGATAGGACATTTGAAACCATCAAGCAGACCGATTTCTTCGCAGAAATTTCCAAAAGCTCTATAGCCCCGTAAGTAAGAATTAACTGTCTGTTGGCTCACATCGCCTAGGCTCTTCATAAAGAAAAGCTGAAAGCCGTCCTGCGTCATAATGTCTATGGGACAATTTTCAGGTGTGTCATTAAAGCTTTCGTTGATGAAGCTAACGAACTTCTTATAGAAGCGGTCATAGAAAGCCAATGTCTGCAGACTGTTGCCCCGTTCCTCTTGGCTGATTTTGAACTTTAGGTAAGCGTGTTGAACGGAGACTTCTGCCCCTGTGTATTCGCGGTAGTTATTTCCTAAACGTCTTAACTTGTCCTCTCTGCTTGCGGTTTTCTTCGCTGTGGTAAGTCTTTCTCGTTTAGCCATAATCATTACCCCCTAATCAGTTTAGCATACTCGATACACGATTCGCAAGAAAAGATTCGAAAAAGCAGATACACGATTAGGCCCTTTTTCAATGCTTTTGGAGAGGTCGCAATGATTACCCAAGAACATAAAGAAAAAGGCCTGAACCCTTAGAAACTAAAGGTTCAGGCTAATGGCGCAGCAGGAGAGATTCGAACTCTCGGTACGCTTTTGACGTACACACGATTTCCAGTCGTGCTCGTTATGACCGCTTCGATACTGCTGCGTATCGGTGCGCTCGACAGCAAAAATGATTATACCAAAAATCACAGCAAAGTCAAGCACAAATTCGAAAAATGCGCGATTTTCTGAACGGCGCCTTCACTTGCAATTTTTGCCGCCATCTTTTATACTGACAAAAAGACCCTTTGGGGAGAGAGTATCATGAGCAGTAGCATCTATCGCGCCGTGAACACGACGCTCATTTATATCGAATGCGGCGGCGAATACCTGATGCTGCACCGCACGAAAAAGGAGAACGACTGCAATCGCGACAAGTGGATCGGCATCGGCGGCAAGTTTGAAGAGGGCGAGAGCCCGGAGGAGTGCGCTCTGCGCGAAACGAAGGAGGAGACCGGCCTCGCCCTGACCTCTTACCGCTATCGCGGCATCGTGACATTCGTGTCGGACAAGTGGGAGAGCGAGTACATGCACCTTTTCACTGCCGACGGCTTTGAGGGAACGCTCAAGGACTGCGATGAGGGCGAGCTTGCGTGGATCAAAAAGAAAGATCTGCTGGCGCTGCCCGCGTGGGAGGGCGACAAGATCTTTTTGCGCCTGCTCGACGAAAACGTACCGTTTTTCTCGCTCAAGCTGCGTTACGAGGGCGAAACGCTCGCGGAGGCGAAGCTCAACGGGAAAGCGTTGGAGGTGCGGCATGGATAAGCTGCTCGTGTCGGCCTGCCTTCTCGGCACGCCCTGCCGCTACGACGGAAAAAGTAAAGCGGACGCGCGCGTGCAGGCGTTGGTGGGAAAATATGAAATTGTTCCTGTCTGCCCCGAACAGCTCGGCGGTCTCCCGACACCGCGTGTGCCCAGCGAACGGCGGGGCGAGCGTGTCGTCACAGCGGGTGGCCGCGATGTGACAGAGGCGTACCGCCGCGGTGCGGAGGCAGCTCTCGCGCTGTGCCGGCAAAACGGCTGCGAGGCTGCCGTGCTCAAGGAAAAGAGCCCGAGCTGCGGCTGCGGGCAGATTTACGATGGAACTTTTTCCCGCCGCCTGACCGCGGGCGACGGCGTGACAGCGGAGGCGCTCAAGGCACACGGTATCACCATATATGGCGAGAGCGATGTGGAGAAGCTGTAAACGCTGACGATATGGCCTGATATTTTATGCAGTTTACCGACAAAATTTTAGTTGTCTTTGAAAAGTGCAGCCGTTATACTATATAACCAGCATTGGACAGATATCATACGTGTATTGAATATGACCGGCGGATGACCGGCGGTCATCATAATAAAAAAGGAGGAGCACAACATGAAATTTTCCAGCAAAGTTGAAAAATGCGGCCTGTCTCCGATGCGCAAGTTCCACCCGTACGCAGTGGCGGCGAAGGCACGCGGCATCAACATCTATCATCTCAACATCGGCCAGCCCGACGTACAGACTCCTCCCGCGTTTTTCGAGGCGGTCCGTCACTTCGAGCAGCCGGTGCTGGCCTACGCGCCCTCGCCCGGTATCCCCGAGCTGATCGACGCGATCCAGAACTACTATGACAAGCTCGACATGCACTTCGACAAGAGCGAGATCTACGTCACCGCCGGCGGCAGTGAGGCGCTTCAGATCGCGCTGCAGTGCATTCTTGACGACGGCGACGAAATTTTGATTCCCGAGCCGTTCTACCCCAACTACAACACGATGACCCGCACCTGCGGTGCATCGATTCGCCCGATCCCGACCTGCCCGGAGGAGGGGTATCGCTACGCTGAGCGCGAGAAGATCGAATCTCTCATCAACGAGCACACGCGCGCCATCATGGTCACGAATCCCGGCAACCCGACCGGCGTTGTGCTGAGCCACGAGGAGATGGAGATGCTCGTCGATGTCGCACAGAAGCATGATCTGTTCCTCATCGGCGACGAGGCGTACCGCGAATTCGTCTACGGCGGGGAGAAGCTCCAGTCGTTTGGCGAGTTTGCCGACAGGGCGGGTGACAACATCATCGTCATCGACACGGTCTCCAAGCGCTTTTCCGCCTGCGGCGCGCGTATCGGCTGCCTGATCTCCAAGAATAAGGAGTTCATGAACCACGCGATGAAATACTGCCAAGCAAGACTTTCGGTCGCGACGCTCGACCAGATCGCGTCTGCCGCGCTCTACACCGTCGGCCCCGAGTATTTTGCCGCCGTGCGCGACGAGTATAAGAAGCGCCGCGACACGCTCTGCCGCAAGCTGCGCGAGATCCCCGGCGTGGTGTTCGACGTGCCGGGTGGTGCGTTCTACGTGATGGCCGCGCTGCCAGTCGACGATGCCGACAAGTTCCAGCAATGGCTGCTCGAGGAATTCAGCGACAACGGCGAGACCGTGATGATGGCCCCGGGAGGCTCGATGTACGCGACACCCGGGAAGGGCAAAAACGAAGTCCGCATGGCCTACGTCCTCGAAAGCGACAAGCTCGAGCGCGCCATGGAAATTCTCAAGAAGGCCATCGAGGCCTATAACGCCAGATAAAAAGGAGAAAATACCTATGATCCGTCATATCGTAATGTGGAAGTTCCGCGAGGGCACTGAGGAAAAAGCCAACGAGTTTCTGACGAAGCTCGCCGCGCTCGACGGCGTGATCCCGCAGTTCAAAAAGTGCGAGGTCGCGCGCAACATCGGCAAGGACAACTACGACGCCGTGCTCGTCTCCGAGTTTGAGACGATGGATGACCTGAACGCCTACAAGGTCGATCCCCGCCATGTCGCCGTGAGCGATATCTGCAAGTCCATCCGCGCCGACCGCGTGGCTGTAGACTACGAAATGTAAACTCAAAAAGAGGGAGCACTGCATTTGCAGTGCTCCCTCTTTTTGCTGTTCAGGCCCACAGGCCGCAATTGCCGAGAGCGGCCTTGACAGACGCTCCGCCCCACTCATTGTAGCAGATCTTCAGCTCCAGCACGCCGGTGAGATCCACATAGAAGTCGACCGGACGAATGCCGCCTGACATTTTGGCTGAATACAGTAGTTCGCCGTCACCATAAATTTTCAGTTCCTTTTCCGACTTGTCGTCCCTGTAACGGTAAGACTGGAAAAACGTTCCGCTCAGTGCGCTGTACTGTCCGTTAAGCTGATACACCGTGTCTCCGGTGCTGGCATAGCCGTATCCTGCGACCTTTTGATAGAGCACATGCTCATATGCAGTCCCTAGGTTATCGGAGATGTCACGCGAATATTTCTCCAGCGCATGATTAGTCGAAGAGAAGTAATCAAATTCATCCAGCCAGACGGCTGGCTTGTCGCTCTTATGCTGGCCAATATAGACCGAGCTGGTTTTCGACTCCCACTGCACCGCCTTGCCGACCGCCTCGCCAACAGCGCGCACGGGAAGATAGGTCGTTCCGTTGTAAATAAATACTTCGACCGGATTTCCGTTGGCGTCTCTGGCGTCAAGCCTTGCGTCATCAACGTAAATGTCCACACCGGAATAGACTGTGATCGTCCGTTTTTGCAGTTTTCCTGCCGCGAATACGCCGCCGGTAAAAAATGCTGCGCACAGCAGCAGACACAGCGCCATGCGAAGGAAACGTTTGAATTTGATGTTCATATTTCTTCTCCTTTTCCGCCTGAATCAGGCAATCATGATACCGGTGAGATCAACTCCCGGCTGAAATACAGTCTCCCGTTCATGATCTCCAGCTTGATATTTTCATCATAAACGCCTACCCAATAGGGCGCAGTTACGGAATATTCCGGCCAATCAAATGACAGCTGCTTTTCTTCAAAGGAAGCCTCAAGACGATCAGTGGAGTAGGGCCTGTTATAGTAGGTAAAATTCCGCATGTAATATTGCCCCGAATCCTTCTCAATATCAAAAGTGTAGTGCTGCTTGCCATTGATATAGAAATCATAGTGACCCGTTATGTCGAGCGTTACGACCACCTCTCCGCTCGTTGCATACTCGTTGGATTCCTTTCGGAACCATTGCATTGAACGGTCATTCCATTCAGCGGTCGTTCGATACACCCGAAAAAACTGAAAGCCGCCGTAGTCTGTTGTCAGAAGATAGCTGACCTCGCATTCTCCGTTTTCAAGATCCGCTGTACAGTACCAGTCGCTGACGTCGTAGGTCAGCCAGCTTTCAAATTCCTTTTGCCAGTAAAGCCCCTCGAGATCAACAAGGTCTTTCATCTCCTCTTCCGACATCCCGTTTTGCAGTTCCGTCTCATAATACGTCATTTCACGCCCGGTGCCGACCCAACTGTTCTCAAACCGCTCAAAGGTTATGACCCAGTTGGCCGTCTGTACGGCGTAGCGGTTGCTCGCCTTTACCGTACAGCTTACGATGAATTCCTTGTCATTATTTCCCTGTTCTTGAGAAATATCCTTGATCTCATCCACAGACGCATCACTTTCGTTGTAGTAAGAGCTTTCCAGATAGCTGCGGATGCTTTCGCTGTCCACTTTGTTTCCGCAGCCGGTCAGACTGAGCAAAAGCAGCATTGCCCCTAATAGCCAGGTCAGTTTCCTCATGAAGATATTCCTCCATCTCTTGAGTTTGAGACGCTGATCCGTCCTTCTGATTTCATTTTACATCATAAGTGATGTATCGTCAATACACTATTTCTGATGTATGGAATAATACTCCCCATCCAAAACTACGAGGGGGAGAGGCAAAATGAAGGCCTATTGGGATATTCTGCGCGAGCTGAGAGAGGATCATGATCTGACACAGGCGCAGGTTGCCGCTGTCATCGGAACAACGCAGCAGGTTTATTACCGCTACGAAAAAGGGATCAACGAGCTGCCGCTGCATCACCTGCAAACATTATGCGCTTATTACAATGTCAGCGCTGACTATATTCTTGGCCTGCCGAAGGGACTGCGCTGGCCGCGCTGAAGGCCTCTTTTTTTGCGCCGCAACCGCTGGTTGCTAACTTTTCAACCCCGCTTGGTGGACTTTTTGCGCGCCTTTTGATAAGCTGAACGCAGAAAATCTGCAAAGGAGAACCCCATCACATGACACTTGGAGAGAACATCGTGCGCCTGCGCACACAGAAAAACTGGTCGCAGGGCGACCTTGCCGACGCGCTGGACATCTCGCGCCAGAGCGTATCCAAATGGGAGACCGACGCCTCCATCCCCGAGCTTGACAAGCTATTAAAGCTCTCCGAGCTCTTCGGTGTGACGCTTGACGAGCTGGTGCGCGGCGAGGACGCGCCGAAGGCGGAAACAGCCGCGCCCGCGGCACAGGCAGTACCCGCCTCTTTCACGCCGCAGACTTCGTCCGAGCAGGAAAAGCGTCACACCATTGCGGGTACGATTTTAATGTGTATCGGCGCGGTTCTTCTGCTCACCTGCCTGATACTCGCCGGCGATCTGCTGGCGGGGCTGATTTACGGACTGCCGTTTTTCCTCTGCGGCATCATCTGCTTTACGGTGAAGCATCGCACGGGCCTGTGGTGCGGCTGGGCGGCCTATCTCTGTATTGATCTCTACCTCCGCTTTGCGACCGGCCTCTCGTGGACGACCGTCTTTATGACGCACCTCTGGACGGCGCAGATGAACTATGCGCGCCTTGCCATCTCGTGGGTGCAGCTCCTCGGCATGCTTGTGATGATCGTCTGCACGGCGCGCTCCTACCGAATGCTCAGGCTGCCCGCGACGAAAAAAGAGGGCACATGGCTCATTGCCGGTTGGCTCGCGGCGCTCGTTGTGCTGCCGCTTCTGATGAGCTACGGTGTTATGCCGCTGCTGCTCGACGATCTCGGCAATTACAGCAACATTTCGCCGTACTTCCTTCTGAATGTCGTCTACAGCTACGCGCGCCTTGCGCTCATCAATGTTCTTCTGGTGCGTTCACTCGCCGTATGGCGCTTGAAGCGGGAAGAGAAGAAAGCGGAAAAGTGAATCGAAATGAGAAAAAGCGGACCGCACTGCGGTCCGCTTTTTTGATGCAAATATGCCTTACTTCTTGCTCTTCTCCAGCGCGGCAAGCTTGAGGCAGCAGCAGAAGACGGCCATCGCCTGCTCAAGCTCCTCGACCGGCGGCAGCGACGGGGCGACGCGGATGTTGCTGTCAAGAGGGTCGTGTCCATACGGATAGGTCGCGCCCGCGCTCGTCATCACGACGCCCGCCTCCTTGGCGAGCGCCAGCGTACGCTTGGCAAGGCCGGGAGCCGTGTTCACGGAGACAAAGTAGCCGCCCTTGGGCGTGTGCCAGCTCGCAATGCCGAGCGGCTTGATCTCGCGCTCGAGCGTTTCGACGACCATGTCGAACTTCGGCTTCATGATCTTGGCGTGCTCCTTCATGAGAGCGAGGGTGTGCTCTTTGTTCTGGAGATACTTGACGTGGCGCAGCTGGTTCATCTTGTCGAAGCTGATGGCCTGAATGCCGATGAGCTTGGTCATGTGCTCCATGTTGGCCTCGCTGCACGCAAAGCACGCAATGCCCGCGCCGGGGAGCGTCACCTTGCTCGTGGAAGCGAACTCGAAAACCATGTCGGCGTTGCCGTACTTCTCGCACTCGCTCAGAATATCCTTGAACGGGACGAACTCGCCGTCGAACTCGTGGATGCAGTAGGCGTTGTCCCACATCAGCAGGAAGTCCGGCGCGGCAGGCTTCATCTTTGCGATGCGCTCGATGGTCTCGTCGGAGTAGATGATGCCGTCGGGGTTCGAGTACTTCGGCACGTTCCACATGCCCTTGACGCTCGGGTCCTTGATGAGGTTTTCGACAATGTCCATGTCGGGGCCGTTTTCGGTCATCGGGATGGTGATGAGCTCAAAGCCGAAGCTCTCGGTCACCTTGAAGTGGCGGTCATAGCCCGGCGCGGGGCAGAGCCATTTGACGCTCTCTTCCTTGCACCACGGCTTTTCGCTGTGCAGCAGGCCGTGGGTGTAGGCCTTGGAGACCGTGTCGTACATGAGCTGGAGGCTCGAATTGCCGCCGGCGAAGACCTGAGAGGTCTTGCAGCCGAGGATATCGGCGAACAGCTTACGCGCGCTCTCAAGACCCTTGAGCTCGCCGTAGTTGCGGGCGTCCACGCCGTTGTCCACGCACTCCTCGGCGCTGGTCAGCGCGGTCAGGATGCCGCTGACAAGGTCGAGCTGCTGCTTGCTCGGCTTGCCGCGCGCCATGTTGAGCTTGAGGCCCTTGGCCTTCCAGCTCTCGTATTCGGCGGACACCTTGTCGTATTCCTGCTGCCACTCGGCAGTGGAAAGAGCCATATAATCCATGATGATTCTCCTTTACAGGTAATTTATCCGATTAAAGTAACTGCATTATAGCACAGGGAAAAATCAGGCGCAAGTGTCCACATATAACAATCATTTGTTTTGCCTGCGGCAACAAGTTGACTCATTGAACAGATTGTACCGCCCCTCGCCGCAAGAGAGAGGGGCGCTGCTTTTTGGCGAAAGCGGGAAAGAAAACGCATTAGCACTAAACATAGTGCTGACAGTGCGTCCAAATCAGGCAAAAGTAAGGCCGCGGAAAGCACATCGCTTCCCACGGCCTTGATCGTTTTTATAGAATTGGTCTTGTCACAGCTCGGTAAAGGTGCGAATTTCGTCGAGCTGGGCGTAACGCCGCGCATGTGTTGTGCTCACCTTTCCGGCGCAGACGGGGCAGCCGCACTGCTGCGCGCCGGTGCGCGGATAGATGACGGATTTCCACACGTGTCCCATGGAGCACTGCCACCAGACCTTTTTGTTGCTGCCGGGCGTGACCATCTCCGGTGTCAGCGCGCCGTTGAGCGACGGGTGCCACTGCGCGGCCACGTCGGGATAGAGCGTTTCCAAATCGTTGAAGCCTTTGAGCACCTTGCGTCCCGCGCAATAGGGACGTCCGGCCTTGCGCTGCGTGCGCGACGAGACCGTGGCGCGGTAGGAATGCCCCAGCTCGCAGCGCCACCAAACGGGACGGTTGGAACTGACGGCGACATCGCTGGGCTTCAGGCACCCGTTTTTGCGCTTGTCCCACTGTGCGGCGATCTCGGGCTGGAGGTGGGCAAGGTCATTTTCGCCCGTGACGATCGTCTTGCCCGCGCACACGGGGCATCCGTGCCCCCACGCCGTGCGCGAAGCGACGGGCGACTGCCGCGAGTGCCCCTCCGGACAGCGCCACCAGATGCGGATCTTCGAGCCCGTGGAGACGTCGCGCGGCGAAAGCAAGCCGTTTTTCTCGCGGTCCCACTGCGCGACGACATCGGGATAGAGCGTTTCCAAATCGTTGAAGCCCAGCAGGACCTTTCGCCCCGTGCAGTACGGACAGCCGCTCCCCTCGGAGCGCACATGCACCGTCGTCTGCCACGAATGGCCGTTTTCACACGTCCACCGGACTTTTTTCTTGCTGCCGTAGGAAACGGTGTCCGGCGTGAGCGGAAAATTGCGCGATTCGTCCCATTCTTTCAGTAAGTTTGTCCTTTCATGCAGCATGCAGAACTCATAAAATGTTTGTCGCATGTTCATCCCCCCTCTTTTCCGCAAAAAAGGTTTCCCGCCTGTACCTTGCTTTCAGAGAGGGCCGGGCGGTGCAGGAAGGGCGCTGCCCTTCCGAATGATTTGCAACCGGCTGTCATAACCGCACACGGCGGCCTTAGACCCCTCTGGCTTTGCGTCCCTGCTTTTCAGCAGGTTTGCCAAACATTGCTTTGCTTGTCAGATCAGTACAGGCGCTTTCGCACCGGAAACGGGGAAGAAAAAACTTCTGTTTTGACAGAATCAATGAAAAAAGATTCGCCGATCCTGCTATATCTGTACTCTATCACGAACTTTCCGTAAAAACAAGGCAGGGGACAAGACAGAATTCGGAAAAGTGATATAAAATTTAAAAAAATCTGAAAGAAATTAACGAAATATTAGCGTTTTCATGCTGATTCTCTATGTTTTTGACGCGATGAGGAGGATAGAAACCGCGCGCGGCGATGCGACCGAAACCGCGTTTTCTTGACATCTTCCGCCGTTTCGGTATGATAGAACCATCCCGTTTTTTGGAGGCAACTATGCATTCAGTGACAACTAAGAAGGCCGCGCTCGCGGCGCTTCTCGTTCTGGCGGCGCTCCTTTCCATCTTCGCGGTAGGGAAGAGAGCGTCCGACCCCGCGTACCATCAAGCGTCCATCGACGCGCTCGCGGAAAAGCAGGAGACGGTGCTTGAGCTGACGGCGGCGTCGACCGCCGCGTCCGCGGCCATCACGCTCCTGCCGGGCGACACCGCGACGCCCATCGCCGAAAAGCTCGCCGACCTGAGCGGCTATTTCCTCATCGTGCTCTGCGCCATCTTTTTGGAAAAGTATCTGCTGACGATCACATCCTGCGTGTCGTTCACGATCCTGATCCCCGCAGCCTGCGCGCTTGGCATCGCTGCGCTCTTTTCCGAAAAGCTGCGCGCCGCGCTGGGGAAGCTCGCGTGGCATTTGCTGCTCTTCGCGCTCGCCATCGCGTTTGCCATTCCCGCGGGTGTCAAGGTTTCGAGCATGATCGAGGACACATACCGCGCCTCGATCGAAGAGACCATCGCAAACGCCGAGCAGACGACCGAGGATATCCAGTCCGCCACCTCGGGCGAGGCGGACGAGAGCGAAAAAAGCGGCCTTTCCGGCCTCTTTTCCAAGGTGACTGAGGGTATCACCGGAGCGGCGACCGCCGCGGTCGAGCAGCTCAAAACGGTCCTGAACCGCTTTATCGAGGCCCTCGCCGTCATGCTCGTCACATCGTGCCTGATCCCAATTTTAGTGCTGCTGTTTTTTGCCTGGCTCGTCAAGCTGATGCTCGGCATCGAACCGCCGCCGCTGCGTGTAAAGCTTGGTGACGGCAAGGCGCACAGCGCAAGCGGCGCACCGCGGATATGACCACATGGCCATCGTAAAAAATATACGATAACTTAAAAGTGCGGCGAGCGCAGCGATGCCGCTTTGGGGGGACAGCAAGGTTGGCAAAATCTAGCGACGGCAGGGGATTCTACCAAGACTGCATTCAGATCAGGGAGCGACAGCGAAGATAGAAAAAAGTCAAATCGTTTAGAACCATCACCCGGCAGGTACCCGATTCCGCAGGCTGAGCAGCTCTTCAAGCCTCAAAACCGCAATGTCGGGGGGCGAGGGGGTTCCCCTCATCCTTCCCTTGGGATTCAAAAGGGGACATTCTCTTCTTGAAGAGAATGTCCCCTTTATTCGCTCTCCCCTGCGGGTTAGCAGGAGAAAACTCCGCAGCGCTGCGCGCGCTGCTGATTCACCTTACCTCCGCAAATCGCGTCGTCAGAACGACACGACTTCCTGCGCGGGCTTCGACGTGGTGGTGATGCGCTCGACGTACAGCACGGGGCCCTCGCCCTCATAGGCGTCGAGGTGCTCCTTTTTGACCGTGGCAGTGATATCGACCCAGTCGCGATTCTTGTAGGCCTTCAGGCTGTCGCCCTTGGCGACAATGCCGACGAACTGGATGTCGTTTTCGCAGCAGGTCATCACGAAGCGGCCGGGGCAGTGGATGCCCGGGAACTTCTTCGAGTGGCACATGATGAGCTTCATGTGAACCTTTTTGCCATCCCAGCGGTCGGGATGGTCCATCGCGTCGACGTACCACACGCCGTAGTCGTCGTCGGGAATGTCGATGAGGTCGGGCGTCATGTCGAACGGGCACTCGTCGCCGGTCAGGTAGTCCTCGCTGTTGCCGTCGTTGTCCTCAAGGTAGATGTCCGCGCGGCGGTTGACCATGCGCAGATTGCGCGCGCGCAGGCTCTCTTTGAGCTTGTCGTCGCAGCGGTTGAAGACGATCATGTCCGCGTTCGTGATCTTTTCCATCATGAGCTGACCCATGTTCTTGACGAACAGCTCGAACGTCGGCGCTTGCACGAACGTCATGATCTGATAGAGCACCCAGTTGGCAGGCAGCACCTCGCGGTAGAGCTTTTCCATCTGCCACATGCCATTGTACTCAATGAGCACCTGCTTGGGGCGGTGCTTCTTTTCAAGCTCCTTGCAGAAAGCGAGCGTCAGCTCCTCTTCGTCGTCTACCGTGACAACGGTGACGTTGTCGAGCGCCTTCTTCTCGTATTCTTCGTCGCCCTCTTCGCAGCAGATCAGAAGCGTCCTGTCCTCGCGGGCGAAGCCGTCTTCTAAAATGCCGTTGATAAAGCTCGTTTTGCCGGAATCGAGGAATCCGGCGACCAGATAAACAGGAATATCCATGCCTTACACTCCAAACAGTTCTGCAAGGCCGTCTTCCTTGAGCTCCGCGCCGATAACGCACAGACGGCCCGTATAGTCGGGATGGCCCGCGCGGACCTCATGCTCTTCGGGCACGTAGTCGAATTCGAGCCAGCCGTCCTCGCCGTTCACGATGCCCTTGGCACGCAGGATGTGGCCGTAGTCGCCGCTGTCCAGCTTGTGGAGCATGTCCTCAAGAGCTTCCTTGCTGAACTTCTTCGGCGTCTCCTTGCCCCAGGAGGAGAAGACGTCGTCGGCGTGGTGATGATGGTGATGGTGGCACTCGCACTCGGGATCGTCGCACTCCTCGCCGTCGTGGTGATGGTGGTGATGCTCGTGCTCGTCGTGCTCGTCATGTTCATCGTGATCGTGATGGTGGTGATGCTCGTGCTCGTCGTGCTCGTCATGTTCATCGTGATCGTGATGATGGTGATGCTCGTGCTCGTCGTGCTCGTCATGTTCATCGTGATCGTGATGATGGTGATGCTCATGCTCATGCTCGGCCTCTTCGATCTCGTGCTCGCGGCGCATTTTTTCAAGAAGCTCGTCGCTCAGCGACACCTTTTCGATGGCGGAGAGGATGGTCTTGCCGTCCAGCTCGTCCCACGGAGTCGTCAGAATGGCGGCGTCGGGGTTCTTCTCGCGCAGCATCGCGGCGGCAGCCTCGAGCTTTTCCTGCGAGAGCTTCTGCGTGCGGGAAAGAATGATCGTGCCGGCGGCCTCGATCTGGTTGTTGTAGAACTCACCGAAGTTCTTCATATAGACCTTGACCTTGCTGGCGTCGGCCACGGTGACATAGCTGTTGAGCTTGAGCTCGCCCGGGCACTCGTCGACCGTGCGCTCGACGGCGACGATGACGTCAGAGAGCTTGCCGACGCCGCTCGGCTCAATGAGGATGCGGTCGGGGTGGAACTGCGCCACGACCTCTTTGAGCGCCTTGTTGAAGTCACCGACGAGGGAGCAGCAGATGCAGCCCGCGGACATCTCGGAGATCTCGATGCCGGACTCCTTCAGAAAGCCGCCGTCGATGTTGATCTCGCCGAATTCGTTCTCGATCAGCACGAGCTTTTCGCCGCTGTAGGCTTCCGCGATCAGCTTTTTGATGAGCGTGGTCTTGCCGGCGCCCAGAAAGCCGGAGAAAATGTCAATTTTCGTCATAAGAAATACGCTTCCTTCTTTTTTATTGATTTCCAAACCTACATTATAAGCAGAATTTGTGAACGATTCAAGTCTTTTTCTGCGCAAAATGCGCCTTTTTCCCGCTCACAGGCCCATACCGGGCAGCGGCACACGATGATCTAAGATCACGTGTCCGAAGCAGATAAAGCGCTTTCCGCTCTCAGGGCCGCAGACGACGTCCGCGCTGCGGTCCCGCCCCAGAGAAAAGAGGTACGAAACGCCGAGCGGGTCGCGGTAATACTGCTTGCAGAGCATGTCGCCCCCGACGCAGAAGATGCCCACGTCGCCCGCATGCAGCGGGTCGTGATTGAGGTAGGCGACGCTGCCGCCGTGCAGCACGGGTTCTAAACTGTCGTCGCGGATGCGCACGGCGAATTCCGCTCCCGGCGGCACATCGCCGTGGTCGACGATGTAGTCAAAATCCTCGCCTGGCACGGGGGCGGCGTAGCCCGCTGCCTCGATCGAGCGGTAGAGCGGGATGCGGCGCGGCGCGCTCGCTTCCTCCCGCCCTGTATGCATCGCGCACAGGGCGCTGACGAGGCTGCCTACCGTCTCGCGCTCGAGCGGCGAGAGCGAGCGGCACTTTTCGATCAAATCCTGCTCTGCGCGCGAGCAGACGAAGCTGCCTGAGCGGAACGAATCGCGGTAAAGGTAGTTCGGGTCGATCTCAAGCGCATCGAACAGCCGGAGCAGCACCTCCTCCTTCGGCGAGCTGACGCCGTTTTCATAGTTGCTGATGGCAGAGGGCGAAACGCCAAGCTCCTCCGCCAGCGCCGCGCGCGAGAGATGAAGCTCCTCACGCCGTAGACGCATTTGTTTGCCAAAACTCATCAAGATTCCCCCAGAAAACGCAGGCTGCGACAAGATTTGACTGTATTCTATCGCAGAAGCTTGTAACTGTCAATCAATTATAACAAGAATCTTGTAAATTTATTCTTGACATAGCAAGATTCTTGTGATATCTTGATTTTGCTGACAAGTTCTTTGTACTTGCCAGCATGCCGCGGCGAGCGTTCTCCTCAGTTTGCCCGCGGCGCACGCCGCCGATACCGGTACGGCGGCTGATCCCCGCAGCAGAAAAAGAAAACGCGCCGCCCTGAAAAGGACGGACGCGAAAAAATAGAGAGAAAGAAAATATCGAGCCAGCCTAAGGGCAGCTCGATATTTTTGCTTTTGCGGTAAAACGACGAAAGTGTGATCTCGACGCAGGCCGCAGAGCGGCCCTGATACACCACCGGCGTATCGCTTACATTTTCCAAACCACTACAAAACAAAAAGAACGAGCTGACTTTCATCAACTCGTTCTTGGTGGGGGAAGGTGGATTCGAACCACCGAAGTCACTGACAACAGATTTACAGTCTGCCCCCTTTGGCCACTCGGGAATTCCCCCATCTGAAATTGTTTGCTTGTCGGTGGAGCTGGTAGACGGATTCGAACCCCCGACCTGCTGATTACAAATCAGCTGCTCTACCAGCTGAGCTATACCAGCATCTCAGCAACGAACAGATTGTATATTACCAGACTTCGATTCGTTTGTCAACAGGGAATTTGAAAAAAGGAGGAATTTTGTTGTACGCAGGAAAAAGACACCATGATTCGGTGCACGCGGTCTGCTCACTCTGCGCGCAGGACATTTACGCGGGAGAAACGCTGTGGTACCGAAACGGCGTGACCGTCTGCGCGGACTGCTTTCCGCGCTTTGCGCGCGAAGCGCTCCGGTCGTTTGAATACATATCAGGGGAGGCGAGCACGCTATGACGCTGTATCAGATGTCATTCGTCTACCGCGAGGACGCGCTGCGCTTCCGTATGCGCATCACGGTCCTGCGCGAGCAGGCCAAGGCCGCACCGACGAAGGAGGAGCGCGAGCGACTCAAGCGGCGCATTTTGGAGCTCCAGCAGCTTCAGCGCCAGTCGCGCGAGCTGGCCGAGCTGACGCGGCACTATTACGAAAGGGGCTATTACCGCAATGAAAAGTACACCTTATAGCATGCGCAACAATGAAGTTTACGGCGATATGACCGCCTGGATCGCCGCGCACGCGGGCGACAACGAGAGCGACCTCATGCGCCTCAAGCGCAATCTGCGCCTTGCCCGCGAGGAGGAGCTTACCGCCCGCCAGCGCGAGCTGCTGCGCCTGCGGTACGAGGAAAACATGACCGTCACGGAGATCGCCGCGGCCATCGGGCGGGACAAGTCCACGGTGTCGCGCACGCTCTCCCGCGCGCGGAGAAGGCTTTACAAGTGCCTCCGCTATGGGCTATAATCAAAAGGTAACAAGCGAATAAGACCCGCACGGGTACATAGAATAATGGTCAGTGCGGAGAAAAGTGAGGGCAAGAGCTATGCTGCACAAAGCGCTGCAAAACAAATGGGCGCGCGTCCTGATCGCGGTTTTCGCAACATTCCTCTACGCGCTGGGCGTGAACCTTTTCGTCGTACCGATGGGCCTCTACTCCGGCGGCGTAGTCGGATTGAGCCAGATCATCCGAACACTGCTCGCGCAGGCCGTTGAGCTGCCCGCAGGGGTGGACATCGCCGGTATTTTGTACTTTCTCATCAATATTCCGGTGCTGTATCTCGCGTGGCGCGACCTCGGGCGCGCGTTTTTGATCCGCACGCTGATCTGCGTGGGCGCGTCGTCGCTCTTTTTGAGCGTGATCCAGTCGCCCGCCGTGCCGATTTTGGATGATCCTCTCGCCTCGTGCCTCGTCGGCGGCATCCTGTGCGGCTTTGCCCTCGGCTTAGCGCTAACCTGCGGCTGCTCGACCGGCGGGCTCGACGTTGTCGGCCTGTGCCTCACGAAGCGCGGCAGCCGCTTCACCGTCGGACGTTTTTCGCTGGGCTTCAATATCGTGCTCTACATCGCCTGCGCACTGCTCTTCGACATCCAGACGGCCATCTACTCCGTCATCTACACGGTGTTCTGCTCGCTCTTCATCGACCGCGGGCACCAGCAGAACATCAATGTGCAGGTGCTCATCTTCACAAGGGACGCAGACCCCGAGCTCCCGCGCAGCATCATGTCGCGCCTTGGCCGCGGCGTAACGTACTGGGAGGGCAAGGGCGCATATACGGAGAGCGACATGCGCGTGCTGTGCGTCTGCGTCTCGAAATTCGAGGTCGCGGAGCTGCAGGAGACCGTGCGTGAGCTCGATCCCCACGCCTTTTTCATCGTGCAGGAGGGTGTGCGCATCGGCGGCAATTTTCTCAGAAAGATCTCGTAAATCCTTTCGGTTTTCCCGCGAAGACGCTTTGCGCAGCAGAGCGTCTTCTTTTTGTTTATTTAACTATTTTGAAAAATCATCCATGTTTTCTAAAACATTCAAGGATGTTTTATTGCGTTTTTTTATCAATCGTGATAGCATTACCTCAATCTTTTATTATGCCGCAGCAGTGTTCTTCCCCCGAAGACACGCGGCATGAAAAAGTCCCGCAGCGAATAGACAATCATCAAACCCCAATGAGATGTGGAGGGATCTTTTCATGTTTGACCAGTATTTTGAAAAATTTGATTTAGCCCCCGAGGTCACCGCAGCACTCAAAAAGTGCAAGTGCATCGCCTATGCCGAAACGAAGGCGGAGCTCGAGGAGATGGCCTACGGCCCCACGCACACCTCCCGCTATGACGTGGTCTACCCCATTGAGGGCAAGGGCACGGTCAAGGAAGCGGAGGTCGTGCGCTGCAAGAACGGCTGCGTCGTCAACTTCATGGAAGACTACATGCGCCGCCGCGACCCGAACAGTATGGCCATCGGCGACGATCTGCCCTCCGACAAGCCGCGTTTCAAGGACCGCTTTGGCTACGAGTTTTCGTCCCTTCGTCAGGAGACGCTCGACTGGCTCTCGACGCAGCAGGTCATCATGCTGCCGTTTTCCGCCGGTCCGCGCGGCCACGGCTATCCGAGCCTGATGATCTGCCCGCTCAATGCCGCGTTCTTCGCGCTGTCGCTGGCGAACATGCAGGGCTTTACGAGCATTGTCGATGTGCCTGAGCACTATAAGCCCCGCGCCATCATCTTCGTTGCGCCGCCGTTCCGCCACACGCACTTTGACGGCAAGCAGGTCGTCGTGCACAACCGCTCCAAGGAGATGCACGAGGTCTGGGCCTACAACCTCTATCCCGGCCCCAGCGCCAAGAAGGGCGTTTTCTCGCTGCTGCTCGACATCGGCGAGCAGGAGGGCTGGGTCTGCTGCCACACAAGCGCGGCCATGGTCGAGACGCCGTATGAGTGCGAGGTCGTGTTCATGCACGAGGGCGCGTCCGGCGGCGGTAAGAGCGAAATGCTCGAGGACTTCCACCGCGAAGAGGACGACCGCCTGCTCATCGGTACGCATACGGTCACGGGCGAAAAATATTACATGACGCTTGGCGAGAGCTGCAAGATCCACCCCATTGCCGATGATATGGCCTGCGCGCTCAAGAGCTTCCAGGATCCCGAGAGCGGCAAGCTGCGCATCCTCGATGCCGAGGACGGCTGGTTTCTGCGTATGGACGGCATGAATGCCTACGGTAACAGCCCGCTTTATGAGCGCATCTGTATCCATCCGAGCGAGCCGCTGGTCTTCTTCAACATGGACGGCGTCCCCGGTGCGACCTGCCTCATCTGGGAGCATGTGATCGAGTCGAACGGCAAGCCCTGCTCCAACCCGCGCGTCATCTTGCCGCGCAAGATGGTTGACAACATCGTGCCTGATACCGAGCCCGTCGAGGTCGACGTGCGCAGCTTCGGTGTGCGCATGCCGCCCTCTACTGCGAAAGACCCGAACTACGGCGTCATGGGCATGCTGCAGGTCGTGCCGCAGTCCATTGCCTGGCTATGGAGACTCATCTCTCCACGCGGCTTCAAGAACCCGTCCATCGCCGATACGAACGCCGGCAGCGGCCTGAAGGCCGAGGGCGTCGGCTCCTACTGGCCGTTCGCCACGGGCCTCAAAGTCACGCAGGCGAATCTGCTGCTCGAGCAGATCATGTCTGCGCCTAAGACGACGAACGTGCTGATCCCGAACCAGCACATCGGCGCTTATCATGTTGGATTCATGGGCGAGTGGCTCTCGCGCGAATACCTCGCGCGCCACAACGGTTTTGTGCGCGAAAAGCATCTGGTCCCCGCGCGCTGCCCGCTGTTCGGCTACGCGCTCGATGAAATGAAGCTCGACGGCCAGTTCATCCGTCAGACGTTCCTGCGCCCCGAGACGCAGTCCAAGCTCGGCAACGCGGGCTACGACGCCGGCGCAAAGATCCTGACCGACTTCTTCAAAGAGCAGCTCCAGCAGTTCGTTTCCGACGATCTCGACCCGCTGGGCCGCGAGATCATCGATTGCTGCCTGCATGACGGCACGCTGGACGATTATCTCCAGCTCACGCCGATAAAGCTGAAGTAATTTCAGAAAATTGCAGCACACAGTGCTGCACGGATAATAAGGGGGATATTCTCTTTCTCGAAAGAGAATATCCCCCTTACACCCCCAAGAGAAAGGATTTCCATTGCAAGCGAGCAGCTCGAAGAGCTGCAATGCTTGCCGATTGCACCTCTTGCGTGCGGCAGAGCCGCATTTGGCCCTGCTATACGATTTGCCTCTGCTTCTACTACCCACTGCCGCTCTGCCCATCTTGTAGAAGTACAGCCTAATTTCCGTCTACCGCCAGTCGCTACAATGCGGCGAGCGAAGCAATGCCGCTATTTCGCAGGCAGTCTGCCGCCAGACGAACGTCACTCGCGCCTCACGACAGTAAGGCGCGGTTGAGAGTCGTAACGAGGCGGTAGGGGTTCATGGCGAAGCCATGTACACTGCACCCGATTGCGCAGCGCGTGCAGTTCTTCAAGATTGAGACTGCCAATGCAAACGCCTTTCTTTTGGACGGGCGACGCCCGTTTTCTTTCCACGGAAAGAAAATGGGGGTCGCGTTCGTGCAGCGCCTACGGCGCTGCTTCCCCGCGGCACAAGTGCCGCGATCCCCTCCGCACCTGTGCGGAGAAAGGAGCACTCTATGGAATATACAATGAAAGTCATTGCCAGAATCCACTCTGACTTTCCGGAAAAATTCGGCATCCCGCGCCAGAGCGGGCTCGTCCCCGCGCTTCGTGCGAAGATCGTCTTCGAACCGGAGTACCGGAATCCCGACGCGCTGCGCGGCATCGAGGGCTTTTCGCATCTGTGGCTCATCTGGCAGTTCTCCGCCGCCGTGCGCGACACATGGTCGCCGACGGTGCGCCCGCCGCGCCTTGGCGGCAACGAGCGCGTGGGCGTTTTTGCGACGCGCTCGCCGTTCCGCCCAAACGCCATCGGCCTTTCCTGCGTGAAGCTCGAAGGTGTGCGGCACGAGGATGGCTTCGGTGACGTTTTGATCGTCGCGGGCGCAGATTTGATGGACGGCACGCCGATCTATGACATCAAGCCCTACCTTCCTTACGCCGACGCGCACCCCGAGGCGCTGGGCGGCTTTGCCCCGTCGCCGAAAGAGACGATCGAAGTCAAAAGCCCGCCGGAGCTCCTGCAAAAGCTGCCGGAGGGGCAGCGCGAGGCGCTGCTCGGTGTGCTTGCGCAGGACCCGCGCCCGCAGTACCAGAACGACCCCGAGCGCGTGTACGGTATGAGCTTTGGCGGCTGGGACGTTAAGTTCCGCGTAAAGGACGGCGTGCTGACTGTTTTATCTTTAGCGGAAACTGAACATCAATAAAAACGCTGTTAAGGGAAAAACTCTTCGCGTTAAGCCAATGCTAAGAGGACTTCCAAACGGTTGATATGCAAATTCTGCGCGCTATAATAGCGCCAGAATACATAAAAGGAGCGTATCCGCCGATGCAAGTTTCCAGCGCATTTGTTGTTATCATGGGTATGGGCGTCACATTCGTGGGCCTTACCTGCATCATCTTCCTGACGATCCTGATGGGCAAGATCCTCTCGAAGCCCGAGGCTCCGAAGCCCACCGCAGCAGCTGCCGCGCCGGCAGCGCCCGCCGTTCCCGCTGACGGTCTGACCGACGAGGTCAAGGTCGCCATCATGGCGGCGATCGCCCAGCAGCCCGGTTTCAACATGGCGAATGTGACGAATGTCAGCATCCGCAAGATTTAATTTTGAATTCCACTTCTTCCTTTATCAGCGAAAGGGACGGCATCGCGCCGTCCTTTTTGCTACCATGAAAAAAATATTCGATTTAGCACAAAATTAGCAGGCTGTATGCTATAATGGGGACGAAAAGCATGCGGAGTCTTTCTCCGCGCCAACGATCAAGCGAGAGAAGGCGGCGACATGGCAAAAATCCCCGAAAAAATGCGTTGGATCTACGACCTTTTGCTGACGGCGGCGATCCTGGCTATGGCGACGGTGCTCTGCACGCTGCTGCGAAGGATCGACGACGGCAGTGGCTACGTGAACCTCATCTTCGTGCTGACGGTCGCGACCATCTCGCGCTGGACGGAGGGCTATTTCTGGGGGATATTCAGCGCTGTCTCCGGTGTGCTGTTCGTCAACTACGTGTTTACATATCCCTACTGGGAATTCAACTTCACGATCACCGGCTACCCGTTTACCTTCCTTGCGATGCTGACGGTGTCCATGATGATCAGCGCGATGAACACGCAGATCAAAAAGCAGGAGCGGCTGCGCATCGAAACAGAAAAGGAAGCCGTGCGCGCCAATCTCCTGCGCGCGATGTCGCACGATATCCGCACGCCGCTGACGAGCATCGTCGGCAACACCGCCGCGATCCTCGAAAACGAGGATTCGTTTTCTCCCGAGCAGAAGCGCCGCCTTTTGGAAGACGTGAACGAGGACGCGCAGTGGCTCATCCGCATGGTCGAAAATCTTTTGTCCATCACGCGCATGAGCGGCGGACAGGCGAAGATCGAAAAGGACTGCGAGGCGGCCGAGGAGATCGTCGGCGTCTCGGTCAGCAAGTTCACCAAGCGCTTCCCCGCGATCAAGGTTTCGATCGAGGTACCGGACGAGGTGCTGATGGTGCCGATGGACGCGACGCTCATCCGTCAGGTCATTATGAATCTGCTGGAAAACGCCGCCATCCACGGCGGAAACGTCACGCAGATCCGTGTCTGCCTCTCACGCGAGGGGACGAACGCCTGCTTTTCCGTCAGCGACAACGGCGTCGGCATCCCGAAGGAGAGGCTCTCGACGATTTTTAACGGCGGGCTTTCCGGCGTGTCGCACAACAACTTTGATATGAAGAAAAACATGGGCATCGGCCTTTCCGTGTGCTACACCATCGTCAAGGCGCACGGCGGCACGATGACCGCAGAAAATTTAGATTCGGGCGGAGCATGCTTCCGCTTCTATCTGCCGCTGGAGGAGGGCATCAACAGTGAAATTGAAGGATAAAGTGCTCGTGGTGGAAGACGAGCAGAACATCAGCAACTTTATTTCGACGGTTCTCACCGCGAACGACTTCGACGTGCTGGTGGCGCAGACGGGTGCCGAGGCGATCTCGATGATCACCTCGCACTGCCCCGATCTCATCATTCTCGACCTGGGGCTTCCCGACATGGACGGGATGAACATCCTCAAGGAGGTTCGTTCGTGGTCGAGTCTGCCGATCATCGTCGTTTCGGCGCGCACGCACGAGCATGACAAGGTCATGGCGCTCGACCTCGGCGCGGACGACTACATCGAAAAGCCGTTCGGCACGAGCGAGCTGCTCGCGCGCATCCGCACGGCCATCCGTCACACGCGCACGCCGCTCGACAACAACGAGATCGCGCAGTCGGGCAAGTTCACCGTCAAGGACCTGACCATCGACTATGACAAGCATCACGTGCTCATCGGCGATCAGGATGTGCACCTGACGCTCAACGAGTTCAAGATCGTGGCGCTGCTCGGCAAGTACGCTGGCAAGGTGCTGACGTATGACTATCTCATCAAGCAGATCTGGGGGCCGAAGGCCAAGGCCGACAATCAGATTTTGCGCGTGAATATGGCGAACATCCGCCGCAAGATCGAGAAGAATCCCGCCTCGCCCGAGTATATTTTCACCGAGATCGGCGTGGGCTACCGGATGCTCGAAAACGACGCATGATGATAGAGCCGCTCGCGGCTTTATGATACCAGGGCGCGTGCGCGCCCCACACGATCACGCAGACGGCTCCTGCCATTTGGGGATGGCAGGGGTCATTTGCGCACTTTTGCACTTTTATGAAAAAGGTGTCGGACTGAAACAGTGAACGTTTCAGCCCGGCACCTTTCTTTTTTTGCGTGTTTTCATGCAGCAAAATCTTTTTGCTTGCTTATAAATACCCCGTATTGTGCCGCAGCGGATGTTCGACCATCATAGTTATGCTGACTTTTGTGTATATTTTTACCAAATCGTTTTCCGCTCTATTTCGCCTATTTATTCAGCGCTACAATCTTGGCATGAATTGTTATTCTCGTTATTAACATTTTAAGAACATAAATATACAATCAGCATCACAGTCAGTCCTACGAAGGGGGAAACCACAGTACATGAACATTTGGGAAATTGCAACGAATTATTATCAATACTTCCTGCGAGGGACGCGAACGACCATCCTCATCTCTCTGCTCACCGTGTTCTGCGGCTCGATCCTCGGCTGCCTGATCGCTTTCATGCGGCTATCCAAGTTTAAGCCGCTGGAAAAGTTCGCCAGCATCTATATCACCGTCATCCGCGGTACGCCAATGCTCGTGCAGCTCTACATCGTTTGCTACCAGCTCGATTTTATCAGCTATCCGTCCGGTGTCTCTTCGGCGTCGATCTGGAGCGGGCGCTGCCGTGTATCATCGCGCTTTCAATCAACTCCTCCGCCTACGTCGCCGAGATCATCCGCGCGGGCATTCAGGCGGTGGACAAGGGCCAGATGGAAGGCGCGCGCTCGTGCGGCATGACGAATGCGCAGGCCATGCGCTACGTGGTGATGCCGCAGGCGGTCAAAAATATTCTCCCCGCCATCGGCAATGAATTTGTCACGATGGTCAAGGAGACCTCGATCATCCAGTACCTCGGCATCGGCGATCTGATGTACAACAACGGCATCGTGGTCACCTCTACCTATAACCCGCTTCCTTGCTACTACATCTCCGCCATCATCTACCTGGCGCTGAATATCATCCTCGGCAAGGGCCTGAACATCTTTGAAGGAAGGCTGAGAAAGAGTGAACGGTAACGTATTGTTCGAGATCAAGGACTTGCAGAAAAAGTTCGGCAGCCTGACCGTCTTCGACGGGCTGAGCGAGACCATCTGCAAGGGCGACGTGGTCGTCATCATCGGTCCCTCGGGCGGCGGCAAGTCCACCTTTATCCGATGCCTGAACCTCTTGGAGCAGCCCACCGCCGGCAAAATTTACTTCGAGGGCGAGGACATCACGGGCAAGGGCTTTGATGTGAACAGGCACCGACAGAAGGTCGGCATGGTGTTCCAGCAGTTCAACCTCTTCAACAACCTGACGGTGCTTGAAAACATTACGATCTCGCTCACGAAGGTCAAAAAGCAGTCGGAAGAGGAGAGCGAGGAAAAGGCCCTCAAGCTTCTAAAGCGCGTGGGGCTTGAGGACAAGGCGAACGCCTATCCCTCCCAGCTCTCCGGCGGGCAGAAGCAGCGTATCGCCATCGTGCGGGCGCTGGCAATGGAGCCCGATGTGCTGCTCTTCGATGAGCCGACCTCCGCGCTCGACCCCGAGATGGTCGGCGAGGTGCTGCAGGTCATCTCTGACCTCGCCCGCGACGGCATCACGATGGTCGTCGTCACGCACGAGATGGGCTTTGCCCGAAAGGTCGGCACGCGCGTGCTCTTCATGGACGGCGGACAGATCGCCGAGCAGGGCACGCCCGAGGAGATTTTCGAGCACCCGCAGAACGCGCGAACCAAAGAGTTCTTATCCAAAGTCATCAACGTCATTTAACAAACAAAAAATAAAATTTACGATATTATTGGAGGAAACAAAAATGCTTCACACGATCAATCCCGAAATTCTGCTCCTTAAGCAGGAAGATGTCATCAAGGCCGGCCTTCTCGATATGAAACAGATCTTGGCCGTTACGGAAAAGACCTACGCGATGCTCGGTCAGGGCCTCATCAAGAACCCGCCCAAGACCAACACCAGCATCCCTGACAAGGAAAACTGGCAGTCGTTCTTCAACGCCATGCCTTGCTACATCGGCGGCGACATCAACATCGGCGGCATCAAGTGGGCGGCGGAGTCCAAGAAGAACGCCACGATCCCTGGCATCCCCTACGGCATCGACATTTCCATCCTGAGTGACCCCGAGACGGTGCTGCCGTTCTGCATTCTGGACGGCACGCTCATCACCGCGATGCGCACCTCCGCCGTCGGCGGCCTGATGGCCAAGTATGCCGCCCCCTCCGATGCGGACACCGCGTGCCTTGTCGGCGCGGGCGTTATCGGCCGCACGATGATCTCCGCCGTGCACGAGGCGCTGCCCCAGATCAAGACCATGTGCCTCTGCGACATTGATGTCGCCAAGGCCGAGGGCATCGCGAAGGAGTACGGCGACAGCTTGGGCGTCGAGATCATCCCGACGAGCGACAGCAAGGCTGCGGCGCTCAAGTCCCAGCTCATCGTCGGCGAGACGACCGCGCCCAAGCCGTTCATGGACACCTCTTGGCTCACGAGCGGCTGCGGCCTCGTCTCCATGCACTCCAACGAGGTGATGGAGGACGTCTTCCTCAAGGCCGACGGCATCGTCGCCGACTACTGGACACAGCTCAAGCAGCACACGAACCCGCTGTCCAAGCTCACGAAGGAGGGCAAGCTCGATGAGAGCCAGATCATGGACCTGAGCGAGCTGGTGCTCGGCACGAAAAAGCTGCGCACCTCGGACGATCAGTTCGTCGCCGCCGCGTCCATGGGCCTCGGCGCGCTGGACATCATGATCGCCTATCAGCTCTACCTGAACGCGACGGAAATGGGCATCGGCACCAAGGTGAACCTTTGGGACAAGCCCCTGTGGGAATAAGACACGCAGGAGGGAACAAAGATGAACGCATTCAAGAAATTTGCGGCGCTGCTTTTAGCGCTTATGATGATCCTGTCTCTCGCCGCCTGCGGCAGCAAGAGCGATGACAGCGCGCAGGGCAGCTCGGACGGCGATGCGTCGCCCGATGACACCGCCAAGTCCAAGATCGAGCAGATCAAAGAGGCGGGCGTGCTCGTGATGGGAACCTCTGCCGACTATCCCCCGAACGAGTTCCACACGGAGGTGGACGGCAAGGACACCATCGTCGGCTTTGACGTTGCTATCGCGCAGCACATCGCCGATGACCTCGGCGTCGAACTCAAGGTCGTCGACATGTCGTTCGACAACCTGTGCATCAACCTCGCCAAGGGTGATTTTGACATTGTCATCGCTGGTATGGCCTCGACCGAGGAGCGCTTGAAGTCCGTTGATTTCTCTGACCCGTACTTTAAGCAGCAGCAGGCCATTCTGATCCGCGCGGAGGATGACGCGCTCTACAACAAGCCCGAAGACCTGAGTGGTCACAAGGTCGGCGTGCAGAACGGCACCATTCAGGTGCCCATCGCCAACGAGCTTGCGGGTGAAGAGAACGTCGTCGGCCTCGTCAAGGCGCAGGATCTCATCATGGAGCTCAAGAGCAGCAAGCTCGATGTTGTGTACATCGACTATACCGCAGCTCTTGCATTCGCCGCGGCGAACGATGACCTGACGGTCAAGGACATCGGCATCGAAAGCGACAGCGAGGGCCAGTGCATCGGCGTGCAGAAGGGCAACGAGGACTTTGTCGCCTACCTGAACGAAAAGATCGCCGAGATGCAGGAGCAGGGCCTCATCGACCAGTACGTCGCCGAAGCCCAAACGCTGGCGGGCATCGAGTAAAGCCCGTCCCCCTTGCATGATATGAACAGCACCAGCATACCCTCTACCAAGAGAATTGGGGAGGATATGCTGATGCTGTTTCATTTTGACCGCAGGAAGAAGTCTGAAAAGGAGAAGAAGCCGCCGCGCTTTCTGGTGCTCCGGCGCAAATGGCTGACGCTGGGCGCGGCGGTGCTGGCCGCCGCGGCAATCTTTGCCGCCGTCAATTATCCCGCCGCCGTCAGCGCGTCGGCCGCCACGCGCCAACTGCCGATCTACTGTGTCCAGCGCGACCAGAAGGTGTGCTCTATCTCGTTCGACGCGGCGTGGGGGGCGGACAACACACAGAAGATCCTCGACGTGCTCAAGGAGTACGGTGTCACCTGTACCTTTTTTGTCGTGGGCAACTGGGCGGATCAGTATCCCGAACAGGCCAAGGCCATCGTGGACAGCGGCAATGAGCTCATGAACCACTCCAACGCGCATGATCATTATAATTCCCTCACCGCCGACCAGATCATCGCAGACGTGAACACCTGCAACGATAAGATTGAGGCGTTGACCGGCGTCCGCCCGACGCTCATCCGCTGCCCGTTCGGCGAGTATGACGACCACGTCATCTCCACCATCCGCTCGATAGGCATGGAGCCGATCCAGTGGGACGTGGAAGCGCTGGCAGCGGTTGGAACCGCCCGCGGCGCAAGCGATATGCGCGCCCCTTACTCGTCTTCCTGTTCCGGCCGGTGCCGTTCCGCAGGGCACAGCAAAAAGCTCATCATGTAGAGCGCGTCGCCCGTGCAGTGGAAATCGAATGTAGGGAGCCTTATGACCGAAGGCAAGGCAGCAAGCCACAGCGCGGCGGTCGAGGCGCATCTTGTTCATCAGCACGAGCATGGGAGGAATCAGGATGGGGATATAAGCGATGTGAATGGGGATGAGGTTCTGAGACAGGCAGGCAATCAGGGTGATCATGCCGAGAAGTGGTGCCAATGATCTTGCTCAGCTTCTTGGAGACAATGTCGGCAAGGCCGGTGGTAGCGATCGCCGTAGCGAAGGTACCGAGCAGGATGTAGGCAAGAGCAGTAGTCGCGTTGCCGGAGAAGCCGGACGTGAGCAGCTTCATAACGCTGTCGACCTCAGCAGCGTAGATGGGGATATAAAAGGCCGCCATCTCAAGGAGCCGTTCGCTCACTGAGATGGCGGTCACTATTTTTGATGTGTGCAAATTAGGGCCGATCACTGTGCAGTGCATCGTGTATCCGTTCGGCCAGCGCCCTTGTCGTAAAAGGCTTCGGGAGCACAAAGCTTGCGCCCAGACGGTATGCCTCCTCTATGACCTTGTGCGTCGGCAGCGCTGTCATAAAGATCGTCGAGATTTTGTGTCCGCCCTCACGCAGCTGCTGCATAACGTGAAAGCCGCCCTTGTGCGGCAGCAGAAAATCCAGCAGAAGAACGTGAGGTCGGTGCCGATGGAGCACCTCGGTTGTCTCGTCCGCATCCCTTGCGTGGAATACACGGAAGTCTCCGCGCTCACGCAGGGAATCCGTCAGGAGCATACTGAAGGCTTCATTACTGTCTGAGAGTAAAATCTTCTTTCGGTGCGGCATTTTTATCCGCCTCCCCCTAAAAAATTTGATTTTACACACTCACCTTGTATAAAATAGTCCTGTTGGCTCATTTTTTCAATCCACCGTACAGTATTTTAATGGTATTTTAACTCGGCTTGATCCGGGCTTTCGCAAAAAGGAAGAGGAAGACCTGAGAAACTTGCCAAGAGTGGTTGTCGTAACGCCCCGCTTCCGGCATCATTCACTTATCAGACTTTACGAACAGCGCCTTTTGCAGTGCGAGCAGTCTCCGCAGCAGCCGCTACCTGATCTGGCCTTTTTTCGCCAGTGCAGGATAGCTGTGATAGCTGCCGCTGCGATGAGGACAAGAAGGGCCCAATCTAACAGATGCATCACAGGATCCCCACCAAGGTATAGACAGCAAGAGCCACGATCCATGCCACGCAGCACTGCATCATCACGACCCCAACTGTCTTCAGCGCTGAGCCGAATTCTCGCCGAATCGTGGTTACCGCCGCGATGCAGGGAGTATACAGCAGCGTGAACACCAGAAAGCTGATAACGGAACGACCGGTAAACATCGTAGAAAGTGCAGCCCCGCCTAACAGGATCTGCAGCGTACTGACCACAGATTCCTTTGCGATAAAACCGGAAATAAGGGAGGTTGCGCAGCGCCAATCCGCAAAGCCCAACGGTGCGAACACCGGCGCGATCCATCGACCAATGAGAGCCAAAAGGCTATCGGCACTGTCGGTAACTACATTCAGCCTGGTATCAAAACTCTGGAGGAACCAGATCACAATGGTAGCAAGAAAAATCACAGTAAACGCCCGCTGCAAAAAGTCCTCGGCCTTTTCCCAAAGCAGCAGCGCAACGCTCTTGAGGCTCGGAAGCCGATAATTGGGCAACTCCATAACGAAAGGCACGGGCTTTCCGCGGAACACGGTTTGGTTCATGATGAGGGCCGCAGCAATTCCAATCAGAATGCCCAGCAGATACAGTAGGATCATTATGAGCGCGCGGTGCGTTGGAAAGAACGCTGCGGTAAAAAATGCATAAATTGATATTTTTGCCGAGCAGCTCATATAAGGCGTGAGCAGGATCGTCATCTTGCGGTCACGGTCACTCGACACCGTGCGCGTTGCCATAATTGCCGGCACAGAACAGCCGAAGCCGATGAGCATAGGGACGATGCTGCGGCCGGACAAACCGATCTTTCGCAGAGGCTTGTCCATTACAAAGGCGACGCGGGCCATGTAGCCGGTATCTTCCAAGATAGAGAGGAAGAAAAAAAGCGTCACAATGATAGGCAGGAACACCAGCACACTGCCAACACCGGAAAAAATGCCGTCAATAATCAAGCTGTGTACCACAGGATTGATCTCATAGGCAGTCAAAGCTTGGTCTACAAGAAAGGTAAGGCCATCGATCCCGCCTTGCAGCCAGTCGGACAGACGCTGACCAATAACATTGAAGGTGAGATAGAAAATCAGCAGCATGACAAGCAGAAACGTCGGAATGGCTGTGTAGCGACCGGTGAGAATTCTGTCGATCTTCATGGAGCGGGCGTGCTCCCGACTTTCATGGCATTTCACCACAGATGATGCCACCACGCCTTCAATGAAGGTGTAGCGCATATCAGCAAGCGCCGCGTTGCGATCAAGTCCTGCCTCACTCTCCATCTGCACGATGCAATGCTCAAGCAACTCGCGCTCGTTTTGATCAAGTGCCAGACGGTCGGCAAGGTCATCGCCGCCTTCGATCAGCTTTGCTGCGCAGAAGCGAGCCGGCACACCGATGCGGTCGGCGTGATCGGCAATCAGATGCGTAACGGCGTGGATGCAGCGGTGAACGGCGGAATCATCCGCGCAGAAATCTGTCACCTTTGGCAGAGTTCTGCTCCGAGCCACAGCAATCGCCTGATTCACCAGCTCGCTCACGCCCTCACCCTTTGCGGCCGCGATCGGTACGACAGGGATGCCGAGCGAGGCGCTCATCTTCTGCACGTCGATGGAACCGCCGTTGGAACGCACTTCATCCATCATGTTCAGCGCCAGCACCATAGGTATCCGCAACTCAAGCAGCTGAAGTGTCAGGTACAGATTCCGCTCAATGTTGGTGGCATCCACAATGTTGATGATGCCGTCCGGCTTTTGGTTGAGGATAAAGTCACGGGAGACGATCTCCTCCTGTGTATAGGGCCGCAAGGAGTAGATGCCGGGCAGATCCACCACGGAACAGCCTTTTTCGTCTATGATCTCTCCCATCTTCTGGTCTACCGTGACACCGGGAAAGTTGCCGACATGCTGATTGGATCCGGTGAGGGCGTTGAAGAGAGTCGTTTTCCCGCAGTTCTGATTTCCAACAAGTGCAAAGATCATTTCGGCTCGTCCTCCACTTCGATTTTTTGAGCCTCCTCTACGCGCAGCGTTAGCTCGTAGCCGCGCACGCGGATCTCGATAGGATCACCCATCGGCGCGACCTTCTGTAATGTCACACGGGTGTGCGGGATCAAGCCCATATCCAGCAGGCGGCAGCGCAAGGCTCCATCTCCGCCAACAGTGGTGATCACGGCAGAATTCCCCACTTTTAATTGATTCAATGTCATTCGCTTTCCTCTTTTCTTGCCCAGTTTTAATTTCATGGTAGCATTCCTGCTGCGGACTGTCAATACAGCCGAACCGGCATAGTTCAAAGTGTGTAATAGGACTATTCGGCCTTGTGCTGCAGAAAATGTTGAAAAGGTTCCTGCGGCAAGGAAAAGTCTTACAGCTCTTTCGCAGTTTTAATCGATCCGCAGCAATTCGTCATCGTCGGAGCATCCGAAGCGGTTAACATCGGAGTCAGGGAAAGACTGGTAAATGTGCACGTTCGAACGCGGAAAGCATTCTTGCAGAAAATCGCGGACCGGGAAAAGATCATGGAATCCGCTGAAGTGCTTTTAACAAGCATAAACTCACGGAACGCATAGACTGGATCGACGGCATATCCGCCTATCATTCCGGAACGGCACACATAGTCAAGAACGCGGTGCAAAGCTGCTGCGTCTGGATACTGATTGCGGATCAAGATAACGTCTGGCACAGCCGGTTCATCTCCTCACTGATCATTTCGTTCGTCCTCTGAGAGGCGGACGGACAGAATGCGATTTTTCATTGAAATCCTTCTTTCTTGTTGCTCGTGGCAAGGAGCGCAAATTGTATGACGACCCTTTATTCAGATGTTTGTAGCGTGATAAAAAATTGGTGCAGACTATGAAAGAGCCCGATGAAGCGCACGCAATTGTGCAGCCCCATCAGGCCTTCCAAATGATGTTGACATGGTTGCCGTCGAGTTCAATTCGCTCGATAAATTCGGCGGCGATCAATTTTTTTTCGTCAAAAGCAGAGCGGGAAAAATCCAACCGTCGGATCTGAGACGCGGAATGCGGGGCGGTATGTAAGAGCTGTTCCCGCTCGGCGTGCAGTTTTTCAATCATTTTTGAGATATACACGACCGCCACATCGCTGCTCTCGGCGAGAGCGTTCACCAGACGATCGATTTTCTGCTCGATTTCCAAAACAGCTTTCGCCTGCGCGTGGTCTTCACTTACTGAGGGAAGCTCGGCGGGACAGGCATCGAGAATGCGCTGGAGCTCATTGGCAATATGGGTCTCCAGCTCTCTAAGGTCTACATCAATCGATTCATCACAGCTGCCGAAGTTGGACCGACCGGAGCAGACCAGCTTACAGCGTTGCTCCGACTTTATGTAGTTGACCTTGACGGCATAGCCGCATTTGCTGCATTTTAAGAGACCGGTCAGCCAGGAGTATTTACCCGCGTTGGCGCGGGGAAGCTGCATCTGTCCGGAGAGCTTGTCCTGTACACGCAGCCAGAGGGACGACGGAATGATTCCCTCATGCGTGGACAGGCTGAGCATCTGCTCATCCTTTTTCGTGTACTTGCCGCGGCTGCGGTCGCGCTTCCCAATCAGAAGACAGCCATGGACGCCGTCAAAAACTTCGGGCATCTGGCGGATCTGGATGCCCTGCGCAAGGTAATAGCAGTAGACCGCTTCGTCAGCCTGCGCGTAGACGGGGTTCCGCAGAATACGGGACAGAGTCACGTTATCCCACGCCTCGCGCTTGGGGCCGTGAATGCCCTGCTCAGTCAGAGTTTTGGCAAGGGCGCGCAGCGATGTTTCAGACCGGACATATTCTTCAAAAATGCGGAGAACAGTCTCTGCGTTTTCATCGGCTATCAGAGATGAGACCTTGCGCCCGTCAAGCTCAGCTTTGGAAAGCGCATACCCGTACGGTGCGGGCCCACCCGGCCATGCACCGAGGGAAACGCGGTGATGGTAGTTGTCGCGCACACGCTCCGCGGTCGTTTCGCGCTCAAGCTGGGCAAAGGTCATCACAATGTTGAGCATGGCCCGTCCCATCGGTGAGGAAGTGTCGAACTGCTCGTTGACGGACAGAAATTCGACATCGTTTTTACGCAGAAGCTCCCAAATCTGGCTGAAATCCGCGAGGGAGCGGCTGAAGCGGTCCAGCCGGTACACGACGATTTTTTTGACGCGGCCCGCCTCCACCGCCTCCATGAGCTCGCCGAAAGCAGGCCGCTTGGTGTTTTTGCCGGAAAAGCCCTTGTCCGAAAAAACAAGGGCATCGTCCGCAGTAAACTTCCGGCACAGTTCAATCTGTCCCTCGATCGAAAGGCTGCCCTTTTTATCGATGGACTGACGCGCATAAATGGCATCCATCGGCCTCACCTCTGCGCGCGGGCAGCCAGCAGCAGAAGGCAGCGGCGGCAGATCGCCGCCTGACGCGCAGAGCGCTCTATAGGGTCAACGGTTGAATAAGTGTTTTTGATAATCATAAGGGTTTCCTCCTTCGAGAATGTATGAGCCAGGGCCGGAAGTTATTCCGGACGGCTTTGCCACCCTGTTGAAGGCTGTGTAAAAATGTATTATTTTTTCAGAAAATCTTGAAACCCTTGAAAATCCTAAAAAATCCAGACGACGCATGGCTTCCGCTGCGCTGATGGTACCCGCACGCCAGAGTTTTTCCACCGCATCAAAATTGCTTCGCTCAATCGGCACCAACCGCAAAGCAGTGGCTTTCGATTCTGGTGTCCTCGGAGATTGTGGCACTGATCCAGCCCTACTCCAACAACGCCTTGAAGCGAGTGATCAAGGCTCCGAGAATGTATTTTCTGGACACAGGGCTCTGCGCACATCTCACCAGATGGACCAGCGCAGAGACATTAGAGCGGGGAGCGATGGACGGCGCGTTCTTTGAAACGTGGGTGGTATCTGAGATCTACAAGAGCTACCTCAATCAGGGAAAATCTCAGCCGCCGCTATATTTCTACCGTGACAGCAACAAGAAGGAGATCGACCTTATCATTTATCAGGATGGTGTCGTTTCGCCGATAGAGATCAAAAAAACTCTGCGACAAAGGATGCCGCAAAGAATTTCAGCGTGCTGAATCCTATTGAGAAAGAACCAGATGCTGACAGCATCTCGGCTGGAGTAGCGCATCTGAAAACGAAGATTGGAACCGGTGCCGTGATCTGCATGCCGCCGGATATGATCCCGGTCGATCAAAAAATGGTATGCTCCTGTTTGGCTGATTTGAGCAAACGCAGATTGAATTTCACAAAACTGCTGCCGCAATTCTGCGGCAGCAGTTCCTGCTGTGTGTCTGGTGCACTTTACTAATATGGAATTGATTCTGGGCATGTTCAGCGGTGGGCTATGAATAGGCGGAAAGAAGACAGTCAGCGGAGGCCATGAAGCGAGGCACGACAGGCGTTTCCAAGTGCTGCCAGTGGGGATTCCCTCGACTGGAAGGGCATCTCGGCGGGTGAGATCACGAAGCGTGTGACGGGCAAGGTGCAGAGCGGGTCGATCGTGTTGTTCCACAATGCGGGCGAGCATACGCCCGAGGCGCTGCCGGATATCCTCGACTACCTGCTCGCCGAGGGGTATAAGATCGTACCGATTTCGAAGATCTTGCTCACCTGTGACTATACCATCGACCACGAAGGCCGGCAGTGCCCGGCAGTGCAGTGAGCGTCCGATACCGCACTTGCTTGACCGTGTGTAAAGACGCGAAAAGGGGAGCCCTCTATCACAAGAGAACTCCCCTTTATGATTTCTTCCGTGCATTGCGGGGTGATTTTTTACGCGCCGATGATGATCGGCACCAGCGCTGCGGAGGTGATGCACATCAGCATGCCGGTACAGAACGAGTAGGCGACCGTTTCCGAGCTGCACACCTGCTCGACGATCGGCAGGCATACGTCAGTCGAGGCGGTGCCAGGGATGGTGATGGCCTCGATATAGCCGATCTTGCCCGCGATGACGGGCAGCAGAATGATGCCGAGCATCTCGCGCAGCACATTGTGCAGAAACGAGACCGCGCTCGCCATCGTGTGCCCCGCGCTTGCGATGACGCTCGGGGCCATCGTGTACCAGCCGAAGCCTGCGCTGATGGCCAGTCCCTCGCGCAGCGTCATGGGTGAGAGCGCGGCATAGACCGCGCCGCCGAGCAACGTGCCGAGCACGGCGAAGATGGGGACTAAAATGACGCCGAGCCCCGCGTTGCGCAGAATGCGGGCAATGCTGCCGTCCAGCCCCATGGAAAAGCCGATGAGCCCCAGCATGATACACAGACCGACTACAAGATAGTCGCCCGAGCGGGACTGAAAGGCGGGTAGGTCGGTGCACACGCGGCGGATGACAAGATCGCCGAGCAGCATCCCGACAACGACCATCAGCAGGATGATAAAAGACATTTTCGCGCCCGAGACGTCGGCTTTTTCGTGCACAGTCTCCGCTTCGTTGACGACTGCACCGGCGGGGTGGGCGTGGCGGTCGATGTGCAGCAGCTTTCGCACGGCGAACGCGCCGAGCATGCTGCCCGCAGCAGTCAGCACCGTGACAAAAAGCGCCTGAATGCCGATGCTGCCGAGGCTCGACGTGACCTCCTCGTCTGCGCCCATGCGCAGGCCCATCAAAAGCACCAGCGCATAAACGGAAAGCGACATGAGCTTGTCCACGAATTTGAATTTTTCTGCGTACTTTCGCAGGCGCGAGGCCAGGAGGTAGCAGGCGATCATAATGGACCAGTAGAGTGCGAGCAGAGTCATAAAGTGTCGTCATCCTTTCGCCGCGGTGCGGCTAAAATTGAATGAGGGCGGCGCGTGATCCGCGCCGCCCTCTGCTGCTTTGGTAGAATTGGGGAATATCAGGCGAGGGTGTTGACCCAGGCGGAGTATTTGACAAGGTTCGCGTCGCGTTCGCTCGCGTCCGCGCCCTTGGTGAGGATGTAGACCTTGATCTTCGGCTCGGTGCCGCTCGGGCGCACGACGATGTGCGTGCCGTCGCAGAGCTCAAAGCGCAGCACGTTCGAGCCCGAGAGCGCGATCTTCGTGACCTCGCCGCTTGCGGCGTCGCGCGCGGTGCCATCCGAATAATCCTTGTACGTCGCGACCTTGACGCCCGCAATCTCGCTCGGCGGCGTCTCGCGCAGGGACTTCATAAGAGCGGCCATCTTCTCCGCACCATCTAAGCCCGGCATGACGAGGTTGTGCGTCTTTTCACCGTACCAGCCGTACTTTTCAAAGAGCGCGTTGAGCGCGTCGAAGAGCGTCATGCCCTGGGAGTAGTACCACGCGGCCATTTCGGTGAGCAGCAGCGAGGCCGTGACTGCGTCCTTGTCGCGCACGTAGTGGCCGATCATGTAGCCGTAGCTCTCCTCGTAGGAGAAGATGACGGTGTTTTTGCCCGCGCCCTCAAGCTCATTCATCTTCTCGGCCATGAACTTAAAGCCCGTGAACGTGTCGTAGCAGTCGAGGCCGTTCGCCTCCGCCACGGCGCGCGCCATCTCGGTCGTGACGATAGTCTTGAGCGCGGCGGCATTCGCGGGCAGCTTGCCCGCGCGCTTCATCGCACCGATCAGATAGTCGAGCAGCAGCACGCCCGTCTGGTTGCCGGTGACAGGCTCGAACTCGCCCTGCTTGTTGCGCACCATGATGCCGACGCGGTCGCTGTCGGGGTCGGTGCCGAGGATGAAGTCGACGTCGTTCTTCTTGGCGAGGTCAATGGCGAGGTAGAAGCCCTCGGGATTCTCGGGGTTCGGGGACACGACGGTCGGGAAATTGCCGTCGATGACCATCTGCTCGGGTACGCATAAAAGGTGCTTGATGCCAAGACGCGTCAGCGCCTCGGGCACGAGCTTGTGGCCGCAGCCATGGAAGGGCGTGTAGACGAGCTTGAAGTCGTCGGCGACCTTTTTGACGGTCTCATAGTCGTTGACCATACTCATGACATTTGCCATGAAGCGCTTGTCACAGTCCTCACCGAGCATCGTGATGAGGCCCTTGTTGACGGCTTCGTCAAAGTCCATCGACGTGACGCCGGTGAAAATGTCGATGTGCTCTAATTCCTTTGCGATGGCCGCGGCGTGCTGGGGCGGCAGCTGCGCGCCGTCCGACCAGTAGACCTTGTAGCCGTTGTACTCCTTGGGATTGTGCGACGCGGTGACGTTGATGCCCGCCTCGCAGCCGTATTCGCGCACGGCGAACGAGAGCTCAGGCGTCGGGCGCAGGGACTCAAAGAGCTTGACGGTGATGCCGTTGCCCGCCATGACGCAGGCCGCGGCGCGCGCAAACTCCATCGAGTGGTTGCGGCAGTCCATGCAGATGGCGACGCCCTTTTTCATGGCCTCTTCGCCCTCAGCGCGGATGACGTTGGCAAAGCCCTGCGTCGCCCAGCGGATGACGTGGCGGTTCATGTTGTGAAGGCCAACGTACATCGTGCCGCGAAGGCCCGCCGTGCCGAATTCGAGCGGACCGTAGAAGCGGTTTTCAATCTCCTTTTCGTCGTTTGCGATGGCCTTGAGCTCATTTCTCTCGTCCTCGCTCAGCGCGGGGGAGGCGAGCCACTTTTCATATTCCTGACGGTAATTCATTGCATGTCCTCCTGTTCCGGAATTTCATCAATGGGGCGGATCAGATTTTTCGCGTCCTCGAGCATCGAGGACGGCACATAGAGCCATGTGCCGCTGCCGGGCGTGCCGAGCACGATCTTGCCGAACGAGCCCTCGCCCTCGTACTTGCGCAGCACGGGGATGTCATACGAGCGGAGCATGGCGCAGAGCATGTCCGTCTCGGCGTTCGTGTCCATTGCGACGGTCAAAAGCGCGGGCTCCTCCGGCGTGCCGTCGGCGGATTTGGGCCAGCGCTGCAAAAGGTCGTTTTCTGTCTTGCCCCAGGTGAGCTTCACTTCATCCGACATGGGTGGTGTCCTCCTTTATATTGATGATGAGTCATTTGTGGTATTTGGTCCCGGCCTCGATCTGGTAGGCGCGGTAGATTTGCTCGAGCAGCATCACGCGCGCCAGGTGGTGCGGAAATGTCATCGGCGACATCGAGAGCCGCAGGTCGGCTTTTTTCTTTAAGTCCTCGTCAAGGCCGAAGCTCGACCCGATGAGAAACGTCAGCTGCGACGCGCCGCGCGCGGCAAGCTGCTGCATTTTCTGCGAAAGCGCTACGCTGCTCATCTCCTGCCCCTCAATGCACATGGCGATGAGCGCGCCGCCCTTGGGAAGCTTCTGCTCGACGAGTGCGGCCTCTTTTTTGAGGGCCTGGCGGATCTCCGCCTCGCTCGGCTCGTCGCCGAGGCGCTGCTCGGGCAGCTCCAAAAGCTCTAACTTGCAGCAGCGCGAAAGGCGCTTTTCATATTCCTTGACGGCCTGCTCGTAGAAGGCCTCCTTCAGTTTTCCGACGCAAAGGACGGTGATCTTCTGCATACGTGTACCTCGCTGATGGTGTCGCGCGGCGCGGTGGCAAGGCGGACGCTCAGTCCGCTCGATTGTAGGGCGCGGCCGACGGTGTATTCGGCAAGCTCGGGGGAGTTGTTCTCGTCGCTCAGGTGCGCGAGCAGAATGTCGCTCGTGCCCGCGCGGACGCATTCGATGGCGAATTCCGCCGCGGCGTCGTTCGACAGGTGCCCGTACTCGCTCAGGATGCGCTGCTTGAGATAATAGGGGTAGCCGCCGTTTTTGAGCATCACGACATCGTGATTCGACTCGAGCAGCAGCATGTCCGCGCCGAGGGCGACGTCGTGCGCCTCATCGGTGACAAAGCCCGTGTCCGTCAGCACGGCGAGCGAGCCGGCGTCGCTCTCGATGCGGTAGCCGACGCTTTCTTTCGCGTCGTGCGACGTGCGGAACGAGCGGACGTGCAGGTCCTTGATCGTAAACTCTTTGCCCGCGGCAAAGGCACGCAGGCGCGGCTCGGGGTATTGGATGGCCGCCGCGGTGCCGAACGTCGCGTACAGTAGGGCGGGGCATTTTTTGGCGAGCGTCACAAGTCCTCGGACATGGTCGATGTGCTCGTGTGTGATGAGAATGCCGTCGAGATCATCAAGCGTAAGGTCCAGTGCTGCGAGCGACTGTGTGATGCGGCGGCAGGAGATGCCCGCGTCGATGAGAAGGTGGGTATCGTTGTGACAGACGAGCGCGGCGTTGCCGGCGCTCGAACTGGCGAGGGTGTAAAATTCCATGGGATGATTCCTTTATATCAATTCACTGAAATCATACCACAGCCGCGCGCAATAGTCAAAAAGAAAAAGCCCCCGCACGGGGGCTGTGAGAGGGAGAAGAAAGCGCTGTCAACCGGCGGGGAAAGCGAGCCCTGCCATGAAGCCGTTTTCGCCGGTGCAGACGATGTCGCCCGCGGCGAGCACGCCGTCGCAGACGTACAGGTCGGCCTGACAGGGGAGCGAGGCGTTAGGATAGTTGGTCACAACATAGGTGTAACGCGAGAGCGTCTGCCCGCAATAGCGTGTGAGGTCAAAGCCCTGCGAGAGTTGGAGGTCGTTGTAGCTCAAATACGGCTCTTCGAGCGTTTCGCCCAGCGTGACGCTCAGCGTTTCGATCGGCTGGTCGTTCACCTCCCAGCCGAGGGAGGCAAGATACGCAATGCGCTCTTCATTTGTTCCGGCGGCGATGACGGGCGGCGGAGACGAATGCCGGCACGCGCGCAGCGCCAGAAAGAGCGAGAGCAGCAGCGCGAAGATGAGCAGAATTTTTACAACGCGGCGTTTAGAGCACTTGGCGGTGATGATGAACATGAAGCGACCACACCCTTTCGATAAAAGCTATTCCACCAAAAGAAAAAGTATGCTACACTGATACTTCAGAATGCAGAAAGGCGGGAACCACCATGGCACAGCAAAGACTCGACAAGATCATCGCCTCGACCGGGCGCTATTCGCGCCGCGAGGTCAAGACCCTCGTGCGCGAGGGTCGCGTGCTCGTCGACGGGCGCATCGCGGCCAGCGCGGAGGACAAGTGCGACCCCTTGACTGCGCGCATCAGCGTGAACGGCGAAGAGCTTTTTTATCGCGAGCACACGTATGTGATGCTCCACAAGCCTGCGGGCGTGCTCTCGGCGACCGAGGACGGACGCGGGGAGACGGTGCTCGACCTGCTTGCGCCCGAGTATCGAAAGATCGGCCTGTTTCCCGTCGGGCGGCTCGACAAGGACACGGAGGGGCTGCTGCTTCTGACCGACGACGGCGCGCTCGCACACGACCTGCTCGCGCCGAAAAAGCACGTCGACAAGGTCTACTTTGTCCGTACCGACGGCGCGCTCGACGACGCCGACTGTAAAGCCTTCGAGCAGGGCATCACGCTCGGCGACGGGCTTGAATGCCTTCCGGCAAAGCTTGAGATTTTAAAGAGCGACGCGCAGAGCGAGGCGCTCATCACCATCCGCGAGGGCAAGTTCCACCAGATCAAGCGGATGCTGGCCTCGCGCGGAAAGCCGGTCGTTTACTTAAAGCGGCTGAGCATGGGCTCACTCACGCTTGACGAGGGGCTTTCCAAGGGCGAATACCGCATGCTCACGGCGGAAGAGATCAAAAACCTGCGGGAAAGTGGGCAATTTGCCCAAGGAAAAGCGGGCGCGGACAAGTAAGCGTTTGTCCTTCCTTTACGGAATGCCTAAAAAAGAAGAAAAAAATTGTTGAAAAGAGAAAAAAGTTCTTGCAATCGTCAGACGGAGAAAGTATAATAGTCCCATCAAGTTGGCAGAATGCACAAACTCCCTAATAAATCAAGGAGGCACGGAATATGTCCGGTAGGATTTTTCAGAACATCGTTTTACAGTTTAAGGAAACGACCGATACGGTCATTGGCGTGATCGACTCCGAGGGCACGGTCATCGCCTGCACCGACCTGCCGGAGATCGGCCAGCGCTGGCCGCATCTGGTGCAGCCCATCAATGAGGCCGAGGGCGCCTGCACCGCGCTCGAGGGCAAGACCTTCAAGGCGCTCGAGGGCTGGGGCGGTCAGTTCGACTTTGCGGCCTTCACCCGCGGCGAGGACGCGCTCAGCTCGACCGTCTGCAGCATGGCGACCGTCGCGCTCAACACCGCCAAGAGCTATTACGAGGAAAAGCACGACAAGACGTCGTTTGTCAAGAGCATCCTCTCCGATAACATTCTTTTAAGCGATATCTACGTCCGCGCCAAGGAGCTGCACGTCGAGGCCGAGCTCAACCGCGGCGTGTTCGTCGTCCGCCGCACGGATGAAAAGGCCGACGCTATCCCCGTCGAGACCGTGCAGAACATCTTCCCCGACCGGCAGACGAGCTTTGTCCTTTCCATGGGCGAGGACGATGTGGTGCTCGTGCAGCAGCTTGGCGACAATGTGGAGATGAGCGACCTTGAAAAGACCGCCGCGCAGATCGAAGAGACGCTGCGCGTGAACGGTGAGAGCACCGTGGTCGTCGGTATCGGCACGGTGGCGACGCACCTGCGCGACCTCGCGAAGTCCTATAAGGAAGCGCAGATGGCGATCGAGGTCGGCAAGGTCTTCGACACCGAGAAGTACATCATCAGCTATGAAAACCTCGGCATCGGCCGCCTCATTTATCAGCTGCCGACGACACTGTGCGAAATGTTCCTGCAGGAGGTCTTCAAGAAGAACCCCATCGACGCGCTCGACAAGGAGACGCTCTTTACGATCAACAAGTTCTTCGAGAACAACCTCATCCTCTCCGAAACGGCGAGAAAGCTGTTCGTCCACAGAAATACGCTCGTCTACCGTCTCGAGAAGATCAAGAAGCTCACGGGCCTCGATCTGCGCGAGTTCGACGACGCCATCACCTTCAAGGTCGCGCTCATGGTCAAAAAGTACCTTGCCTCCCGCGGCATCGAAGCGTAAAGAAAAAAATTTGACAAGGGCTGTCTTCGGACAGCCCTTGTTTTTTCGCCATTTTGCGGCAAAAAAGTTGAAAGTTTACATAATTACCTGTTGCCATCGCGGACTTGCCGCGCTATAATAAAGACTGAAAATTTGCGGGATCGAGTCAAAACCTGCTGGAAACTGAGGGAAGAGCATGATACGCCTGAGCGATGTAGTAAAGGAATACGAGAGCGGCACGACGGCCTTAAAGGGCATTTCGCTTCGCATCGAGGATGGGGAGTTCGTCTTTTTGGTCGGCCCGAGCGGCAGCGGCAAGTCGACGATCATCAAGCTGCTCACCGGCGAGATCGTGCCGACGTCTGGTCAGATCGCCGTCAACGGCTTCAGCCTGACGAACATTGCCGAGCGGCAGATCCCGCTGCTGCGCCGCTCCGTCGGCGTCATCTTCCAGGACTTCCGCCTGATCGAGAAGAAAACGGTCTACGAGAACCTGGGCTTCGCCATGCGCGCCGTCGGTTCTTCGCCGCGCGAGATCAAAAAGCGCATCCCCTATGTGCTTGAGCTCGTCGGACTTGAGGAAAAGACCGACCGTTATCCCAACGAGCTCTCCGGCGGCGAACAGCAGCGCGTGGCCATTGCGCGTGCGCTCATCAACAACCCCAGCACCATCATCGCCGACGAGCCGACGGGCAACCTGGACCCCGCGCGCTCGCTGGAGATCATGCGCCTGCTCGAGCGCATCAACCAGCTCGGCACGACGATGGTCGTCGTCACGCACGAGAAAGATCTTGTCAATCAGTTCAAAAAACGCGTCGTCACGCTCGAACAGGGCGTCATCACGAGCGATGGCGACGGCGTCGGCTATAATGCGAGGTAAGCTATGCGCAAACACGATTTTTCTTACTTTTTCGGCGAGGGCATGCGCAACATGTTCTCGCACGGATTCATGTCCTTTGCGGCCGTGGGCATCACGGTCGCCTGCCTTGTCGTCATGGGTACATTTTCGCTCGTGGCGTACAATGCGCAGGTGCAGCTCCAGCAGCTCGAGAGCGAGTATGAAATTCTCGCCTTCGTGGACGAGAGCTGCGACGATGCGCAGACCAAGGCCGTGGGCCGCGCCATTGAGCAGCGTGACAATGTGAAAGAATGTGTCTTCATCAGCAAGGAAGAGGCGATGAAGTCCTTTGAGGCGCGTTACGAGGGGGACAACATGTTCCAGAACCTTGACCCCGAGATTTTGCGCGACCGCTACGCTGTCTATGTTGACGATCTGAGCATTTCCGGCAAGACTGCGCAGGATATCTTCGACAATGTCGAAGGCGTTGCCAATGTCCGCGTGGACGAAGACATCGCGGGCGGCTTTATCACGCTGCGAAATGTTGCGAGCGTAGTGTGCATCGCGCTCATTGCCATTTTGCTGCTCGTGTCGGTCTTCATCATCTCGAATACCATCAAGCTCACGACATTCGACCGCCGCGACGAGATCGCCATTATGAAGATGGTCGGCGCGACGAACGGCTTCATCCGCTGGCCGTTCGTGTACGAGGGCTTTATGATCGGCCTTCTCAGCGCGGTGCTTGGCTTTGGCTTGCAGTGGCTGCTGTATGAATCGGTCGCAAAGAGCCTTGCGATGTCCGACCGGCTGCAGCTGTTGACGATCGTCGACTTTTCGTCGATCTGGCGGCCCGTGGCTGCGATCTTTGCCGCCGCCGGTATCCTGATCGGTGTGGGTGGCAGCCTGACGGCTATCCGCAAGTTCCTGCACGTGTGAGGGAGGCGGACGATGAGTAAGAAAAAGATCGCACGCATCCTCCTGGTGCTGGCTGTCTTCGCGTCGCTGACGCTGACGGAGCTGACGCCGCTTTCCCTGGTGCAGGACGCCTCCGCCGTCACGCAGGCGGATATCGACAAGCTCAAAGACGAGCTCAGCGGGATGAACTCGGAAAAGTCGCAGCTTGAAAAGGAGCTCAAGTCCATCCAGAATGACAAGAGCGCGGCGCTTGCGCAGAAGGAGAACATCGACAAGCAGATCAACTTGCTTCAGTCGGAGATCAAGGGCGTTGAGTCGCTCATCAGCGAGTATGAGACGCTGATCACGCAGACCGAGCAGGAGATCCGCGAGAACGAAGAGGAAGAGGCGCGCCAGTACGAAAAGTTCTGCGAGCGCGTGCGCTCGATGGAAGAGCGCGGTACGGTGTCGTACTGGTCGGTGCTGTTCGACTCGGCGAGCTTTTCCGACTTGCTGAGTGCCATGGACTTCATCAGCGAGATCATGGACAGCGACCAGAAGGTCATCGACGATCTGCGTGCCCTGCGCGAGCAGATCGAGCAGAAGAAGGCCTCGCTCGAAACGTCCCTTGCCGAGCAGCAGAGCGCCAAGGAGACGCTCGTCGCCAAAAAGAGCGAGCTGAACACCCAGCGCGCTGAGGCGGAAAAGGTGCTTGCCGAGCTCAAGGCGAACGAAGCGCAGTACAAGCAGATCCTTTCGGAAAAGGACGCCGCGATGGAGCGCCAGCAGGCGGAGATCGTGCGCCTTTCCCGTGAGCTTGCCGAAAAGAACGGCAACACCACCGTGACCTATGGCGGCTACATCTGGCCGTGCTCGAGCAAGTATGTCACCTCGCCGCTCGGCGCGCGCTACACGGGCATCGCGGGCGCGTCGAGGAATCACGCGGGCATTGACATCGGCCGCGTGGGCTACACGACGCAGGCCGTCGCCGCCAAGGCGGGCACGGTCATCATCTCGGCTTACAATAAGTACCGCGGCAACTATGTGGTCGTCAGCCACGGCAGCGGCAACACGACGACATATCAGCATTTGTCATCCCGTTCGGTCAGCGTGGGCACGTATGTCGCGCAGGGTCAGGTCGTCGGCATCACCGGTACGACCGGCGTGAGCAGCGGCCCGCACCTGCACTTTGAGATCACCGAGAACGGACAGATCATCAACCCGCTCAAGTACCTCACGGACTATATCAAGGGTTGGTAAACCGCATAACGCACAAGCTCCCCGCCATATACTGGCGGGGAGCTTTTTTGCGGGGAGGGGTCATTTTGCAGGGATTGGTCTGCTATCGGGACACGGGGGAGAAAAACGGCGCGCGCATGCTCTGCGGCGTGCGCTTTGACGCGGCCTACGCATCGCGCGGCGAGGGAATGCTTGCTGCACTTTCGGCCAAGCGCGCAGCAAAATACCTGCAAAAGAGCCGTGTGAGTTATGCCGTGTTTCCCAAGGATTATCCATATGCGGAGGTATTTGCGCGCTGTGGTGTCCTGCCGCCGCCCGAAAAGCCGCTGCGCATGGCAAAGGCGGCGGAGATCATTCGCCGCGCGATGGCGCGGCTCGGCCTTGCGCCGGAGCGGGCACGTATCGCGCTGTGCGCACCCTCGCAGAGTGCGGCGCTCGAAGCGGCGGCGCGCGAGCTCTCTAAAGATGTGCGCTATCTTGCACTCTGCGCGCCGAATGGCGAGCGCCTTGCGCGCACGCTGCGCTGGGACTGCGGCGCGAGTGTCCATACATTGCAGACGGACGAGAGGATCGCCGCCGACCTGAGCGTCTGCTTCGACGATTTCCCGCTGCCCGACGGCCTTGTGCTGCCGCTGGGGAGCGGTGCGGTTTCTGTCGCCTATGGGACGGAAAACCTGGGCGATGCAGCGATGATCTGGAATGAAGATCAGCTCATCTGCGCACTCTACGCCTCGCTTGCGCGCCGCGCGGACGAAATTTGGGTAAAAGATGTGAAAATGCCGCCCGATGGGGGAGAAAACGCAAACTTACCTTGACAACACGGGGCAAAATCACTATAATTATTTCGCTAAAATGGTATTCGTGTGCGCGCCGCGCAATTTTGCGGGCGCGAAAGAAAGGAACGATCTCAATATGGCGAACATGAAAAAAGAGTACAAGATGAGCGCGGAGCGCAAGGAAGAGCTGCAAAAGGAGCTCACCTACCTCAAGACCGTGCGTGAAAAGGAAGTGGCGGACCTCATCAAAGAGGCGCGCGGCTTCGGCGACCTGAGCGAAAACAGCGAATATGATGAAGCGAAAAACGAGCAGGGCAAGCTGTACTCCCGTATCGCTGAGGTCGAGGAGATCCTGCTGCACACCGTCATCGTCGACGAAAACGACGCGGGCACGAACGGCATCAGCATCGGCTGCCGTGTGACCGTGCAGGATGTGAAGTCCGGCCGCGAGCTGCCCGAGTATAAGGTCGTCGGCTCGCAGGAGGCCGACCCCATGCACCGCGCCATCTCCGAGGATTCCCCCTTCGGCAAGGCGCTCATGGGCGCAAAAGAGGGCGACGAGGTCATGGTGGAGGCCCCTGTCGGCACCATCGTCTACCGCATCGTCAAGATCGAACGTTAAGCTGTATTATATAGAGTAGGAGTAAAGAAATATCATGGCTGAAGAAAATATCCAGACCAACGCTCCCGAGCAGGACCTCAGCGAGATCCTGAAGGTCCGCCGCGAAAAGCTCGCAGCGCTGCGCGCCGAGGGCCGCGATCCCTTCAAGGAGACGCGCTTCGACGTGACGCACCATGCTCAGGACATCAAGGACAACTTTGACGCGCTTGAGGGCAGCGAGGTCCGCGTCGCGGGCCGTCTGATGAGCAAACGCGGCATGGGCAAGGTCAGCTTTTGCGATCTGCAGGACAAGTCCGGCCGCATCCAGCTCTACGCCCGCAAGGACGAGATGGATGAGGAGGAGTACAACCGCTTCAAGAAGTACGACATCGGCGATATCGTCGGCGTCGAGGGCGAGGTGTTCCGCACCCAGCGCGGCGAGATGAGCGTGCGCGCCAAGAAGATCACGCTGCTCAGTAAGTCTCTGCGTCCCCTGCCGGAGAAGTACCACGGCCTGACCGATAAGGAAGCGCGCTACCGTCAGCGCTATGTGGACCTGATCATCAACCCCGAGTCCAAGCGCAACTTCGAAATTCGTTCGAAGTTTGTCGCGTATCTGCGCCGCTACCTCGACTCCATCGGCTTTATGGAGGTCGAGACGCCGGTTTTGAGCCCCATCGCGGGCGGCGCGAACGCGCGCCCCTTCATCACGCACCACAATACCCTCGATATCGACATGTACATGCGCATCGCCACCGAGCTGCACTTAAAGCGCCTGATCGTCGGCGGCATGGAGCGCGTGTACGAGGTCGGCCGCATCTTCCGCAACGAGGGTATGGACACCAAGCATAACCCCGAATTCACCACCTGCGAGCTCTATCAGGCCTACACGAACCTCGATGGCATGATGGACATCCTCGAGGCCATCCTCTCCGGCGCCGCGAAGGAGATCCTCGGCACTTATCAGATCCAGTGGCTCGGCAAGGACATTGACCTGACCCCGTCGTGGAAGCGCGTCACGATGGCTGACGCCGTCAAGGAAGTGACCGGCGCGGACTTTATGGCGATCGAGGGCGACGCCGAGGCCGCCGTCGCGCTCGCCAAGAGCGTCGGCGTCGACATGGACGGCGTGGACAAGACCTGGGGCAACGCCCTGTACGAGACCTTTGACCAGAAGGTCGAGGAGACCCTCGTCCAGCCGACGTTCATCACCATGTACCCCGTCGAAGTGAGCCCGCTTGCCAAGCGCAGCCCGTCTGACCCGTACCTCACCGAGCGCTACGAGATGTTCGTCTGCGGCTGCGAGATGGGCAACGCTTTCACTGAGCTCAACGACCCGATGGATCAGTACGAGCGCTTCAAGGCGCAGGTCGAAAAGCGCGCCAACGGCGACGACGAGGCCGAGATGATGGACGAGGATTACGTCATGGCCCTCGAATACGGTCTGCCCCCGACGGGCGGCCTGGGCTTCGGCATCGACCGCTGCGCGATGATGCTCTGCGGTACCGACTCCATCCGCGACGTCATCCTCTTCCCGACAATGAAGCCTCTCGGAGAGTAATACTTGAAAAATGTTCTGAAATGGGCTAAAAACAAGGAAAGATGCCTGTTTTTAGAACAAAAAGTTGTAGCATTTGAGAAGCGATTTTCATTTTACCACAGCTTTACCACATTTGCCGAACATACCGCGGTTTTACCCCGGTGGGGGCCAAAAAATGGCGCATTATGTGGATGAAGTTTCCTGTTGACAAAACAGAGAAATCCGCCTATAATGATAATAGAAACAGTAATGTTTCCGGTGTGAGAGCACCGTAAAAAGTTGTGCTGGGAGTGGGACAGGATAAAAACCCACGCCGAATGACATCTTAACTGGGTGTCGCGTCCGGCAGCGGGAATTAACTGCTGTAGTCCATGCGGGGGACTTAATTATTTCCGCACCAATAGACGCTTTAACTGGGCGTCGCGGCTGACAACCAGCAGAAAACTCTCTACTCAAGCAGCTAAGGAGGAATAGCGTTGGCTATTCCTCCTTTTCTATGATTATGTTTGTCGAAAGAGGCAGAGATATGGATACGAAAAATATCAAGGACGAACAGATCCGCAAGCAAATCATAACTGCCTCAGAAGTGTATCGGGACAAACTCGCTGGTAGAGTTTTCTTATATGTGTATGGAGAATCTTACTTTGAAGTAGTTTTTCCGACAGATCGCTTCAGGCACTTGACTGGCGTAAATTCTTCTATCAGTGCTCAAGAATTTTATGACAAAGCAAAAAGTTCAATGCTGTCTGCTGGTCAGATCTTCTATGACAGGGAGCATACATACAGAGGTGCGAAGAGAAAACTTCCGTGCTTGACGATGTTGCCCGCACTGACAAATAATGTTGTATGCGTTGTAAAAGATATGAAGACTGTCACCCTTACTTACAAAATCGGTGTAACCAATTTAGATTTTACGATTGGTTTGTCTGAGAATCTTGATTTGGAAGGAAATAAGATAAACGATTGGTTTTTACCCAGAACATTGCGCGTGAAGGATAAAGCGATTGAGAGTAGCGCTGACGCGGAGTTCATTGATTTTATCTTTTCTAAGGATGCTTCTGTGGACAAGTATTCTACAATGACATACGCTGATAAAGATAAAAAGCCTCCATTGGTTATCAAAGATTTTCTTTCTGATGATCTTGTGAAGTATCTATATTGACAAAGTTGCGACTAATCGAATGTTGGTTCTTTTACCAGGGGGTTGGCCTACGGGCTGACTCTCTGTTTTTTTTGATAAGAGAATTAAGATAGGGTACAGATTTCCACAACGGATTTCTGTACCCTATCTTTTTTTGCCAGCGGAGCCACTGGGCAACGCAGGAGCGGCGATTAAATTGTTCGGGGGTAAGTTTTACCTTTAAGATTTGAAGCGCTTAGAGAGGCTGTAAATAGCTTTTACAAAGGTTTGTTAAATCTGGTACATTTGCAGTGTCCATAGGGATCGCTATGCCTCAACCAATAGCTGCTAACCTCAACGGTGCGTCCACAATTCTGGCAGAGGCATTTCCAGCGAGTTTCATTACCTTTGATCCTCTCGTTTTTTACCGGCTCGATTACGTTAAGAAAACCGAACGTCTGATTTGTAAGGTCATGCTTGATCTGAGATCGGGCGCAACCGCAGGATCTGGTTTTTCCATTGCGGAGACTATCGGAGAGGACAGACACGATGTTTCCGCATTTGCATTCGCAAACCCATTTCGCTTTACCTGGTTTTGAGTCTGGATCTTTCTCTATTACTTTCAACTTGCCAAATGTTTTGCCCATCAAATCAATGAGGGTGGGAGAGGGAGTATGCCGAAGACAGCCGCATGATTTTGTACTATTGGTTCGTAGCAGATTTGTAGAGGACACGACAACGGTATTGCCGCACTCACACTGGCACAACCACATAGGACGGCCTGGTTTTCTGTCCTCAACCCTTTTTATAACGGTCAGCATATCGAATGTGCGGTCGGTAAGGTCTATCAGCTTTCCCATTGAAATCCTCCTCAAGAGATCTTGATTTTTCCTTCGAGGTTGGAGAAAGATTCTTTCTTCTTTTCCTTTGTAGCTTCGGCATAGATGTTCATGGTAGTTTCAATATCGGCATGGCCCATGATTTCCTGAATGACTTTGATATTCCGCTCGTTTTCACAAAACCGCGTACAGAAAGTATGACGCAGATTATGAGCAGAAAAGTGACGAATCAATACAGGATCTCGCCCCTCTTGATCGGCCAGCACCGTTTCATCTTCGATGTAGGCGGCACAAATACGGTCAATAGCTCGGTTGACACTATGAGGAGAGAGAGGATCGCCGTAGCGGTTTTGGAAGATGAAGCCAGTATACCCGTCAACAACGGACTCATTGAACCCGACTATCTTTTGTGTTTCCCATTCTGCTTGCAGAGCGGCTTTGACCTCTGACAACATAGGCACAATACGGACGCCGGCGCTTGTTTTTGGTGTTACGATATGGAAACGTGCCTTTTCGTCTTCCTCATACTTTCGGTAGACCATATTGTGGTTGATACTGATGATTCCTTCGTCAAAGTCGCAGTCTTCCCAGCGCAGACCAATGGCTTCACCGATACGGCATCCAGTACCAAGCAAGACAGTGAACAAGGGGAGCCAATGATTATAAACTTTGTGATTTCTCATATAGTCAATAAATGCCGTCTGCTCTGCGATGGTCAGCGCGTGACGCTTTGGCTTCTCCCAGTTGTGGCTCTTTTTGATTTCCGCCATCGCTCCGGTAGCCGGGTTGATACGGATGTAATTATCACGGACGGCCAGAGTAAATATGGGGTGGATGATGGTGTGAATAATTTCCATAGAGTTAGGCTTGAAGCCTTTCTCTTTGATGAGCTTGTTATAGAAAGCCTTGACATCTGAATATTTGATACTGGCTATCTTTTTCTTGCCAATATCGTTCCTCACATACTTGTTATACATATAGAGGTAATTGCTACGAGTGGTATCTTTCAGCTCGGGCTTGTTTGCCATATACAACTCGAACAGATCATTGAGTGTAGCTTTGTTTTCGACCGCAGCCTTGATGCCGTCTTCCAGATCGCGGTTGATCTTTCGTTCTTTTTCTCTAAGGCAGAGATCGTCTTTGCAGCCCGGAGGGAGGCGGTCAGTTGGAACCAGCCGTTTGCTATACACGTCATGCCGAACACCATCTGCGTCGGTGTAAGTAAAACGATAGGTACCGTCTTTCCTTTGGGTTTCGCCGTCTTTTAAGATACGGCCTTTGTTATCTGTTCGTTTTAAGCCAGCCATACTTATCATCCTCCTTTGTTTCGATGGTAAGTCTACAGTTACATAATATCTTGAGGGGTTTCTAAAGTCAAGCGATAAAATCGCTAATAGGTTACTTTGAAAACTGTCTATTGATTTTTGTGCTTTAACAATTTATAATGATTTAGCAAAGATTGTGAGGTGTTAGTATGGCAATGGCCGAGAAAATCAAAATCGCACTTATCAAGCGTAATATGACTTTGAAAGAATTAGCGTCGCGGCTTAACTGTACTTCTCAAAATCTTAGTGGTAAATTCAGACGTGATAATTTCAGTGAAAAGGAATTAGCAGAGATCGCCAATGCGCTGGACTGTCATTTTGAAGGAAGATTTCTCAGAAATGATAATGGCGAAGAAATCTAAAGCTATAAGAGCGTAGGGTTTTCACCTACGCTCTTTTTTATGCTATCAACAACAAATGGTATCGTTAGCCACCTCTTTTTCGATACGCTGATTCCAGGCTTCGATAGCAGCATTATTCAAAACCTGAGTAGGCCGATCGTACCACCCTGCGTACATAGAGACTGTCGGGCCTCTCGTGTGGCATTTGTTACAACGAACTGTAACGACGACCAGTTTATCGCATCGTCGTGTTTCGGAGTTCCACTTCGTATTGCTACTTGTTTTCTGATCAACTTTCAGCTTTGTGCTGCCGCAAAATGGGCAAGGTAATGGTTTCAAGTTTGGTTCGGGCATCGGTATCCTCCTCTTCGGACTCATATCTTGGGCAGGGCGGCATAATCACAGCTCTTTGTTTTTTCAGCCAATCGCACGGAACTAAGAAGTCCTTTTTGTGCCTACAGGTAATGCAGTTCGCATTATTGCTCATGATCAGCACTTCCTTCTCCAATACGTCCGTTGCCAGTCTCTGCGGAATAAGTGGTGCCAGTCGTTACACTCTTGGCAGTGCCCATTACTGCCAAGGCATTCCTGGCAATGCCTGATGTGAGTTTGAACAAAGCAAACCAATCTCCACCGGATAAACTGCTTAAAGTTCATTTTGGTTCCTCCTCCGCTGGCTGCTGGAGCCAGTGTAGCCAATATTTGGCACGATGCGCCATGCTGTCGTAGCAAAGTTCTTCAAACAATTCTGCCAGCTCCTCGTCTGTCATGGAACGGATTTTCTGTGCATTCGTTTTCGCATTGAACTTCTTACCAGTCGCCTTTTCGTATCGAGCCGCCAATTTTTGCATTTGCTCACTCATAGGCTTGCTCATACCGTCCCCTCCTCCAGCTTACGGTGGTAGACCGTAATACCGTCCTCCTCAAGCTCCACATCAGCGGCATATTTAGTACGTCCTCCCAGGTTATTTGTCAGAAAGATAGACTCCTCACAGACCTCAACCAGCGCCCAAAAAGCCAATGGCTCAAATCCTTCGTCGCAAATAACCCACACGGGCTTACCATCCATCTGCATCAGCTCGTCCAGGGTTAGAGGATCATTGTGTGCCGGCTCTTGTTTATGCCTGATCTTGTCGCTCTGGCACAACGGGCAAGACTTACAGCGGGCGATTGGCTCGTCGTTGTTGTCTCCATAGATTTGATAAGCACATCCATCGCCATCAGGCACGTAGCACGGAGGCGTAATTTTTACGCCGCAACGCTGGTCAACGGGGATGATTTTCCCACTATCTGTTTGACGATACACAATGCCACTACAATTTGCACATTCGCTTTCCTGCTTCTGCTGGATACGAAGAGCGGAGACCGCTATATCATAGGCATCAATGTACCTTTTTATTTGACCCGCTGCGGCTTCGCTTTTTGGGATTCCTGTCAAAATTGCAGTTATTTCTATTGCCAAACATTCAAAGACAGCGATAGCCTCTTCTTTGGTCATTACGCCTCACTCCTCTTGTGTTCAAAGTGATCTACGATCAAGCGATATGCTCTGCGTTGCATATCAAGATCCTCTTGGGTGATGTCATCCAGCTGTCCGAGTTGAGCCTGAAACAGCTTATACTGCCGGCGAAGCTGAATGGTGTTTTGAACGATACGGACAATCTGAGTAAGAACTAAGATCGTCACCATGATGGTCAGGTAAGTGTTCATACGGCAGTCTCCTATACAGAAATAGAGTTGATGTAGCTTTTGATCTTTTCGACATTCCAGAAGATTCGCTTCCCGATCTGGATACGAGCCTCAGCAGCCTCGCCAATCTGTACGGCAGAATACCGGCCACAACTCAACATGGCCTGAAGCTCGTCAGTATTGATTGCGATTTTGCTCTGGGTGTCTACGTTATTGAATTGCTTTGTTGCTCTCATGGTTATTCTCCTCGATCATCATGATCGGCTTTGCCATGCCTACTTTTTTTCTTTGGGTGGGAAATGCTGCTTGCGGTATTTACGGACTTCTTTACACTGGTTGCAGTTATGGCGATTTTTGCAGCACCAGCAGCCGTCTACAATGCCGTACCAAAACCAAGCTGGCATTTGCGGAGCTTTATGTTTTCTCTTTCCCATCTCGCCCTCCATCAGAAGCAGATATACTTTCTCGGAGAACTAAGCACATCTTGGATTAGTGCGGCGTCAGTAACTTCACGGATACCATAGACATCAAGCCAGGTTATCCGGTCTTTGAAGCGCTTGCGGGCTTCACGGGCATTCTTGGCTCGGACATAATACCAGTTCGTACCTACGTCGGTTTTACGGTATCCAGTGTTGACAGCGAAAATTTTTAGGCCGTCGCTGAGAGAAGGGAGAGTATTCATTGTCGTCATTCTCCTTCGTCCAGTTCGGAAACATCGTTCATATTACTTTTCGGGATTGCTCCCCAGTTTACCAGTTTACGATCCCATCCGCTGTCAGGCATTTGACAGATCCAGTCAGGGCTATCAAAAATGAACTGCTGGTCAAACCCGGAAACACATACCAAACAGTCGCGGACGTAAAGCCGAGAGGATAATCTGGCAAGGCATTTTGTTACCTCATACAAGGTTTGTGAGAACCACCGATCCCGCAGATTACCGTGCAATACTAAGAGAACAGTTGACTTTACAGGGAAACTGCCGTGCCGCCCTTTGCCCAAGTTTGAGAAATGCCCCAGTTCATCCGTAAAACCGCTGTTATTATGCCAGCCCGGTTTTGGAACGACGACAATACTGGCCGGTCCTTCGGAACCAGTGATGCGTGGCAAATGATCTACGATGGTTTGAGATTTGAAGATAGCTTCCGCATCACTCTGAGCGAAAGTCTCTGCCTCAATCAAACCTCTCACATATGTCCAACTACTCATGGTTTAACTCCTAACCCTCATTATATTTGACATTTTCGGCATTTTTGTTCATTTAATTAAACGTTATCATGTTTTTGCTTGAGTCACATACTTCGTGCTCAATGGCTTATAATCGTCACAAGCTGGTGCGCTTGCGTATCCCAAACAACCAATGGAAGGTTCTGTATTCAGTTCCAATCCGCTTGCGATCAGTAGGAAGTCTTGCCCGTCGGTATAATAGGCACAGTTGCCGCAGATTTTATTGATCAATCTTTTCCTCCAATCGGTTTACAGCTTCAACAAGCTCATTCAGCTTGTCCAATACTTTGTCATAATCAAGCAGAGGCATAAAACGTTTAGGGGTGAATACCGCTTGGCATCGTTTTTTGCCGTTATTTTTTTTCGATTACCGCAAGGTCAAGTTTTGACAACAATTTGATTTTACTCATGGTTCTCCCTCAGTTCATTGACAGCAGCAATGAGTTCGCTGATTTTGTTGGAAATAACGCCGAGATCAACAGTAAAAGATTCTTGGATATTCTGTGTGTTTATTTTGTGAAAACAGAAGGATTTGGTGTATTCCCTGTCCAGAGGTTTAATCCGATTGGGGATATTCTTTTTGGTAAAATCATAACTTCCGATGCGATTATAAAAAAATGCCAGATTATTTTTTTCCAAACCAGCAACGGTGTAAGAAAGACCCTCATTATAGCCATCTGATCCTTCGCACGTACACGCCCACCACATGGTTTTGGGATTGCTGATATAACCTTTGGAACCACCTTTGGTTTCAACATAGTCTCCTGCATCAAAGTTGTATTTCATAGTCATTCATCCTTATCCTGTACTACTCCCATCTCCGCTGGTGCATTTAACCAAGCTAAGATGTCCGAGTAATCCTCAGAAAAAGTCAATTCATCTTCAAACCCAAGATTTTTGTACATTAACCTGCAAAACTCTTTTTGGTTATCGTATAACAGTTTCGCCAACTGCTGATTTGTCGCAGCTCGCATACGGTCTGCATTGGTCAACGCTTTGTCAGACGGCAGCGCCACCAGCCGTCCGTCTTTGTCGGCCTCCGCTATTTGAACATCACTTAGGGAGAGTTTCTTGCACATGGGGCGAATATGATCCATAAATACTTGCACGATCTTCTTGGCGTTGGTCGTGAAGTCCTTTTGAATACAGCCCCAGAGATCGTAGTCGTCACAGGTTTCCATAGATGTGCCCTTGAACTTTCGCTCTAAGGCATCGTGGACATCTCGCTCGTTGCTCTGATAGCAACAGTCTTTGATTTCGTCCATGTCGAATACGGGATCTCCCCAACGATCTGTCTCTGAGAAATCAACGCCCCAAGTCTCCATGAGTTCTTTTACAGCCTCAAAGGTGGCTTCTTCATTGATAACGCACGGGCTGGCGAGCTTATCCAGCAGATAGCCGGAGTCCAACCTTGCCATGAGGTGCATAAAGCTCTCGCTTTTGTGGGTAGGAACCCAACCGTAGGCGTAGTTCCCACAGTCGGATGTAATGGACAGCTCATATCGTTCGAGATCGAAGTTAAAAACTGCCCAGAGGCAAGACCCATAGTCAGGGTCGCCTCTTTCTTGGCAGAAATAAAGAGAAATGAGCGGCGGGGTTCTGGTTGAAACCTTAGCCATTTTGTTTACTCCTTTCTGATGAAGCGGTGTCCGCGTAGAGACTGACCGCTGGGGTAAGATGAAAGAACTCAGTATGGCTTCCTACGTCAAAAATGGTGACGCCATTGTGATTCCAAGTACGGGTGTAATAGATTTTGAAATTGCGCTCGGCACAGAACGCATGAATCAGCAAAAACGCCTCATCCAAAATATCCTGGTCGGATTTGGGCTGGCCTGCTTCGTTCAGATCACGGATCTCAGCAATCTTTTTGGGTCGCCCATGATATCCTTTGAATTTGAGAGTATGGGTTTTCATTTTTGCTACCTCTGATTGATTTACTTTGTTGCTAACTAAGGGTTTATGATTACATAAGAACGGTTTGATCCGTGACTTGGTTGCTGTCGGTGATTTTTACCTGCATATCATCTGTTACCGGAATACGCATTTGTGCGTAACCAGAGGATGAGAACGGCATGAACCCACCAATCCGATACTTGTCGCATACCAACTCATTGCCGTCAAAACGGAAAGAGTTACCATGAGCATCACGATAGGTTAGCTCACGATTGCAGGTTGACAGCTTCGCATATTTCCCACGATAATCAGGAGCCTTCAGCTCATAATCCGGGAACGCCGCGATGAAAGCGTTGTACTGCTCCGGGAACAATTTGGACAACTGGCGGAGAAAAAGCGGGATGATTTCTGTTTGATAGCTCTTAATCTCTTCACCAAGCATAGCACGCGGATGGTAGGTGCAAATTCGATTGATATTGTCTGGCGTCAGCTCGTCAATAGAGACAAAGAGACGATTGCAACCGAACCCAGGATTATGACAGAATAGCCTGGAATCCGGGCCGCGTTCGATTCTGACATAGGGCGGCGCGAGAAAAGCACCGTCGCCGATTTTTGCGATGTAGGTGTTGTTGGGGTAAGAGAGCTTATGGTATCGCTCAGAGTCTTTGGCCTCGCTATAAACACGACCGTACATCTTGGTTTTCTTTGTGCCGCCATCAACATAGGCTATGCGGCCAAATTCACAACGAACGCCAAATAGTGTCGTTTTACGGAAGCATTTTCCTTCCTTGTATACCGAACACACATCGGCATGATCGCAATAAATGTACTCTGCGCGAAGCCGCGAGTTACGGCTACCGTCACCATACAGATCAACATTGATTAGTTTTTCTTGTTCAGTCATTGTGTTATACCTCGCTAATAAGAGCGTTGCCGCAGGTAATGCGGTCGGAATCCTCTTCCTTGCTGGGAACAAACACGATTACGTCCCAGCCCAAATCAAGTAAGGGCTGCTCGAATTTGTCGTAGACACTGTAATCGTCGTAGCTGGTAGTGATATCGTAGTTGTGTTCCAGAGCGGCTTTGGTTTGGTGGATCGGGGTAATCTTGACGATAAACTTATCGCGGTCAAAGAGGGAGTCGAGCACTTTGGCGTCCAAAATCGTTGCTTCGGTTACAGCAAAGTTCAACGTGTACTTTCTGCCAACCGGCATAGGCAAATCGCTGGCGATATTAGCGATTTCTCTCAGGCTCAGAGATTTGCCGGCGAACTGAGCTTCCCGCTGATCGTCTGAAGTGCTGTTGATACTAAGTTGCAGTCCAGCTTCACCATGCCGCTGGGTATTCTTGATTTCGCACCAATGCTTCAAATAGCTGGAGAGGTCGTTATTGCTACGAGGCATCATGGTGGAAACTACGGGATGGATGGTGACAGCGTGAAGACCACACTCTTTAACCAGGTCGTCCAATCGAGACTCAGTAAAATCCAGCACCGCAGGATTCCAAGTCGGCTCGCCCATGCGAGCGTAATGGACATTGAAACGGTTAGTAAAACGGATATCCTCATGTTCAATGATGTAGCGGATCTGATATTCCAGATCAGGTAGAGAGGCGTTTCCGAAGAAGCCGTATTTATGAACATCGCAGAAGGTACACTTCATGGGGCATCCCTTCTGGCTGCTGATAGTTGCAACCCACTTGTCCATAAGGTCAACGTCGTGGTGCTGAACGCCCTCAATCTTTTTGGTTAAGCCGAGGAAATCGGCTTTGATGTTGTTTTCTTTGCCGTAGTCACCCACGGTAAGAAACTCCAAACCGAGCGATCGGTTGAAGTAGATTTTACCCGTGTGGGTCAATACCATTTGTGTATCCATTATGACATCCTCCTGGGTTACATGAAGAAATGGAGCAGCCACCCGGCGAACAGTGTGAGAAGCGCATAGGTGATAGCAGTGATCCAACGATCCCAGAATGGGTCGGGGTTGGTATTGACTCTGGTGGTCACAATGAATGTGATGAGCGTATCAAGCCCCAGCGCTTGTACCAGGCCAATCACGGGAAGCCCGAGCGGGACAACGAACCAGTTCCACATGAACATGATGGTTGCTCCACAGAGCACAGACAGCGCCACGGACAAAATGAATTGCAACAGGTACGGAGGGTCGCTCAGAATGGGCTTCGTATCATTCTCATAGATATGGGACATTTTTATGGCCTCCTTAAATCAATCTTTCGAGATATTCCCGATCCTGAGTGAAGATGGGAATTTCGTGGTCGATGATCCATCTGTTACGGCATACGGTAATTTTCTGGCCGGGGTTGCGAGGATCGTCGATGGTTTCTTCAAACCGCCGTTTAATGCAACAGGAACCGCGCTTCAGCTCTGTGGGGAAATCGTTCCAGTTAATGCCTCGCTGAGACCAAAGCATTTCCTGAATCATGTTGCAGGTCTTTTTGTGCAGCTCGTGATGGCTAAAGTTGGCCTGACCTACGGCCTCAATACTGTTTCGGGTTGCGTCCTGCTGCCGCCAGATCAGACAGTTACAGACCTCTTCCTTGGGGACAGAGAAAGCGCGGGAATCGAACATGGCACCTCTTTTAAGAGAAGCATCATAATTAGCGTATAGAATAGCGCTTGCTAATGCTCTATCAGAAGTGTCGCCATTGCGTTGCGCATCTTCAATATCATTCCTCAAGAAGAACTGCACGACTTCTTTATTAAAAGCCTTATTAAAGGCCAGTGTCGCCATCGACGCCGAAACACTGCACATTTTCTGAATGTTATAGCCAAACCAAGCGTCGGTCTGAATAGTAGTATAGTCTGTCAGCACCAGAGTAATCTCATCGGACTGAGTGTATCCAAGCACACAGCCCTGGATGTTCTCACAGAGATACTTCATCGTCTCCTGCATAGCCTGAGTCAGTACGGGGTCGAAAGGTTTTTCCATGCCCTTCGTGAAGGTATGGAATGCCTTGCCGTCAAGCCGGATGATCGCAGGTACACGGCGGGTTAAGAAGTTGCGAGAAACACTCTCATAGCCTTTCATGCGGTCGCCCAGACTGTCGTTTTTCTTTGCCATTGTTATTTCATCTCCTCCCAAGGAATACGGATAGCGTGCTTGGTAGTCAGCAAATAGGACGTGCGCCCATATTTCTTTTTCCACTCGTCGAGGTAGCGCTGCATTTCAGCAACAGCGTCTGCCCCAATGTCATCATAGGCATCTTCATACATATCCTCGCAGGCGTCAGATACAATGCTTGAAGCATCTAAACTCATCTCTACATCTTCGGTTCCCCATACGTACAGCGGCTTCTCCGCGAACTCTTCACAATCTTCATTCCAGCTATCAAAGAAATCCTCCCAGCAGCTGAAATATCCTTCGTTGTGAGGGTAGAAGTCGCTTTGTGCCATTGTAAATAACGATCCGAGCGCATTCGGCTCGTGTTTTTCTGCTTTTTCGAGCCGTTCTTTTTCTTTGCGGTTTTCTTCCTGCTGGCGGCGCTGCACAACGGCATCGCAGTCGCAAAGTGTTCGGCATCTCGGGATCTGCTTTCCACAGTCGGGGCAAAAACGTACAACACCGTTATAACAGTTTGGGCAGAACCGAATAGACTGGTGCTTGTAGGGGAATTGGCCGGCTCTCTTATCGGGGTCGTCAGACAACCCATAAGGATTATCTTCAATACGGAGGCCGATACCATGACAAACAGGGCAAATCTCCTCATTGTCATGGAGATCCTTTATGAGTTTCTTCCCAATCAGCTCTCCAAAGGCGTCTTCAATGTTGACGACCTTTCTTGTAGGTTTTACAAATCCGGGCATATCTCAGACCTCCTTGTAGATTGCAGGAAGGAACGCGAGGCCAACTTTTTGCGCTACCAGATAGGCGGAATAGCCGTCAATCAAGACGGCGTTATCGTCCAGGGCAACATTGGTATTGAACTGGCCGGTATGATAGAACTCCAGAAAACGCTTTGCGATCTTCTCATCGCTGGGCTTTGTGCGGGCCATATATCCCGGAATCTTGATGGCGCTTATCAGTACCTCCTGGGTGGTGGCTTCGATTGTGGAGAGCGGGAAGGTAGCGCCGGAGGCCAACATAACCTCTTTCATATCCTGCTCGTCAAGATCCGCAGCCACTACGGTACCATACCGCCGACCACGCGCTGTATTACAGGCCACGCGAAATCCGGGCTGAAGTTTGCCTACAAGGTGCTCAGGGATCTCGAACCAGAACACCTTGCCATAGGGCTTATGCTTTACCATAGCTACTTTCATTTGGCAGTCCTCCTATAAGGATAGAATAATTTACTTTGTTGCTATATACATAGTATAATCGCGGCCTCCCAATTTGTCAAGAGGGAAGCCGTGATTTTCTTTGTTGCTAATGAAGTTTGTTGTCAGTCTGTTGAAGCAAGATGGAGGATAATGGCCTGTGGATTGTCGCAGTCTTTCAGGGTCGCTTTATAGTGCTGCTTCCACCAGCCATACAACAACTCAAAGTTCTTGATGGGCAGATATTCCTCCATAAGAAGCTGGGGATCATCTTGTGAAGCATAGTCCAACCGAAGAAGTTTGATGTCATCAGCGGTAAAGGATCGAAGCGGCTTGTACTCGAACTTGGTGACAATAGCCTTACGCCGAATGGCATATTCCGGGAGCTGGCTGGCTGGACTCCATTTGATAGCCTCGTCATACTCGTTGGGTATAGCTCTGCTGTTATCCCAAGCATATAAGCCATCGGAGCGGTATATGATACCTACAGTGACTTTCTTTTCGGTTGTCTCTCCGTCTTTTTCGACCGGTTCAAAAATAGTCAGTCTTTTGAACGGTTCGAGAATGTTCACTACTTCACCGATTTCAGGCAGAAACCCCAGAGGGAGTGCAAACCCCTTCAGTAGTTCCTTCTCCCAAAGGTCGATGTCGTTCAGGTTCATCGGCAGGTTCATGGTCGATCGCCTCCAATCTGATTTGAGCTACTTGCGCCCAAGGCATTCCATAGTAAGGGCTTTTCTTTTTATCACACACGCCATTGTCAATCCCAATGTATCTGCGTCCTTCCAGCTTGGCAGCAATGAGAGTAGATCCGGTGCCGCAACAGTTATCCAGGACGATTGCATTCCTGTCAGTGTAAGTACGGATTGCGTAGCGCAACAGATCAACAGGTTTTTCAGTGGCGTGGAGCGCTACGGACGGGTGGGGTTTAGGGAAGCGCCAAATTGACGCTGGGTACTTCATGTTACCGTCTGGCGACTCTACCAATGTATAGTTGCCATAGCTCCGGTTAGAATGAACGTCTTCCGCCTGTTTCCCTACGGCCTTGCCCTTGGTGTGGTTTTTCTCGCCAACTGTCATTTGCGGATGATACGGCGGCGGAGATTTGTAGAACACCATGATATCCTCGTGCTCTCTGAGCGGCATTTTCTTAGCGTTGAGAAATCCGCTCTTTAGCACCTTGTCCCAGATGATATTGTAGCGGTGCAGCTTAGGGTTAGAGAGCATCATGGTAGCGGTAAATTTATCCTGACCGAACAGCAGGATCGCACCATTCGGTTTGATAATCCGCTCATACTGCTCCCAGAGCGGAGCAGGCGGGATAACCGAGTCCCATGAGTTCTGAGTCGCCCCATAAGGCAAATCACAAAGGATCATGTCAATGCTCGCATCATCAATTTCCTTCATGACTTCCAAGCAGTTGCCATTGACGACCGTATTAGGGAGGAGGCTCATGCGCTATCACCATCCCCGTCTACCGTTATGGTATAGGCTATGACCGGGGCGTTGAAATGCTCTGCAGCATACGCCCGGATAATTTCTTCGGCGTTGTCAATGAGTACACCACCAATTCGACGGCCTCTGGTATCCTCAGACATAACAATCGGTTCGGGGATAGATACACCTGCCCGCCGTGCCACGTCTTTTACGTAACGCTTGTTGATGGTACTTGGTACGACAATCGGATATCCGGTTATCGCCGATGTGTAAACTAATGCGGTCGTTTTACCGCCGCCGCGTTTTCGGAATAGACCTTTCATGTTCTCACCTCTTCATAGTCGGAGCAAGGATATTTGGCACTCGCTCGCTCCTCCTTACTTTTGTATGGACAGTCTGGAACTCTGGCCTCGGCGAGATGGGCCAAGCAGATTACTTTGCCCAGCTCGTCTACGGACTGATTGTCACACCATTTAGATGTGGGTGAAATCGGTGTTTCATTCACGTTTTAGCTCTCCTTATTGAAGCGTATGCCCCTCAACCTGGTATCCCATGCGAATGCCTTTCCACTCAGGTTTAAGCATAGCTTTCAATTCAGAGGCAATGCCCTTACACATCCGTGTGGTCTGGCCGTAAACTTCGTATTCGCACAGATAAGTGTGATCTGCTGAAAGGCCAAAAGCTACATAAGAGATGTGTAACTGGTTAGCCCAGGCTATAACTTCATCTACCTTAGCCTTGTGCTGCTCGTAGTAGACTTTGGAATCGTCAACGTTTTCCTCAAGAAGGAAAGAACCCCTCACATATTTCTGCTGAAGCACGTTACTCACCTCTTACCAGTAGACCCGAAACCGCCTCGATCAGCGTTGCCCAGCGTATCGACCGGCTCGAAAAACAGCTGGGGCTGGTGCTTCTCAATGCGAAACTGACAGATACGATCGCCGACATGAATAACGGTATGGCGGTCTGCACGGGCGGGGAAATACCACTGGTCGTTGTCACCACAGTAAGTCTCGTCGATTACGCCGATGCTGTTGGTTTGACGAATACCGAAATTCTTATAGGTTGAGCTGCGAGGGGCTACGATTGCTTCATAACCCTTGGGAAGCTGCATAGCAATTCCCAGGGGGATCAGCTTGAACTCGCCAGCCTTCAGCTCAACATCCTCAGCTGCCCGAAGGTCAACCCAGTCAGACTTGCCGTCGATATATTCCAATGGTTGGATTTTATCGCTGAGATAGCGCACCTTAATTGTTAGCGCCTCTGCCGAATCAGAAGGGCGTGGGCAGACATCAGAAGGATGCGGGCAGACAAGAGGCTTGCCGTCTGCTGCCAAAGCGTCCAGTACGGTATCAACCAGGCTGTCATATCCTGCGAAATCGCCGTTGATGTGCAGACAGTCAACACCGAACTTGTCCAAGAAACGCAGCATTTCTTTGCTGATTGTATCGCTCTCTTCCTCGGTCTGGAAGCGTCCTGCTTCGTTATAAGGTTTCACCCGATGAACAAACACGTCGATGCGGTTATAGTAATCGAAGACTTTGAAAACCAGTTTGTCGAACTCTTCACCCAGCACGTGGTCGTTGTCATTATAGAACGCAGAGAGCAGGATAGGCGAATCGGTAATCACCACATCGACCTTGCCCTCAAGCCGGCTGATGCGGAAATACTGCTTGCCAAAGATGTATGCCTGATTCTCGAAAACGGCCTTTGTTCCTTCCCATACCTTGTCTTTGGCGAACTCGGTGACAAGCTCGGCATTAACGCCGGCAGCTTTTAGCTGAGAGAAGACATAGGCAGCTCCGGTGGATTTACCAGCACCGGGAGCGCCAAAAAGGTTAATGATGAGCATTTTCGTTTGCCTCCCAACCAATTTGATAGTTTTTTGTGCGGATGATACTGTTCTTTACACATGGGCGCAGTACACAGACTTCCAGCTCATGAGGGATATACTGATCCAAAATAACACAAGACCAACATTTCCCTTTGCAATTCTCTGAATAATGAGATCGAATCTCAAAAAAGAACAGTCCGCTTTGGATTTGATACGTATTAAGCATTTTGCGACAGGTACAACTGCGTAATTCGGAAGTGATTTTTTGAACCCAAGTATCACGATCTTCGGTTAATATGAGAATTTCGATCACAACCATCACCGCCTATCCCAGATACTTTTTGAAAAATTCTGCAAGGGTTAGGTTATTTTGCCGTGCCAGATCAATCGTGCAAGCGCAAACATTGCGCTCGGTAGAAGCCCCAATTTCATCGCAAAGATAGATGAGAATGTCGGGGTACTGATGGTCGTGAAAGCATTCGTCCTTGTCCTTTTCGGTGCCGGCGCAATCATTGCAATCCCGACACCACTCTTTACGCTGAAGACCATCCCACGCCATCAGCTTTTCACCATTGATAACATAGGCGCAGTCAACAGCGCCCAGATTAGAACCATAAGCGTGACGCCACCAGCCCCAATCGTCTTTCCAGTCATCGTTGTCGATAGCACAGATATTGTCAAAATCCTCTTTGGACAACAGCCAAACTTGGTATTCTTCACGCCAATGCGTAGGCTGATGCTGATAATGGTAAGTACACACGGCAGATGTCAGGCAAAGACTTTTTACGGCATTGGCAAATTCGCCACCTGCTAAAATTTCAACAGTCTCCATATTTCCTCCTATTCGTAACGAATGAAGTGTACGGTGTTAAACTCTTTACCGGGAAACTCTTTGAGCCGGATAGAGGAGCACCAACCACCGACATGAATCTTTTCAACCTCGTAGACCTGGCCTTCTGTCAAAAGCTCATGAGCCTGTTTGGAATCACAGCTCAACCCGGCGTCCAGATCCACGGCTTTAACCTTACATCCACGCTCACAGTGCAGAACATCAGATTGATCCTCGGCACATTTGCTGCATAGCCACTTTAACCGATAATCCAGTGTAATACTGTCCAGGAGCTTCCCGCATTTGGGACAGCGAAATTCGATCTTTTCATTCATAGTGCTCACCTTCATATAGGACAATTTTCTTTTGGCGCAAGGTTTTCTGTACGTCGATGACCCGCTGATTTGCAGAACCACGCCATTTCAACATCCGGTCAGACAACTCCATTTTGAAGGGGCCGTCAATCACAACATCACATGATGTCAGCAAGGCCATTTGTGCAAATTGGTGATCATCCTCGTCTTTATCCGGGAAAAGAGGGTTATAACAGTCCTCCCAGATAAATCCAGTCCATAGCCACACGGTTTTACCGATTGAATGTGTGTAGAAACAAAGATCAATGAGATTATGAATCCCGCCATAGTCCTGACAAAGTGGATCTCCGCCAAGTAGAGAAAGCCCTGAGATAACAGGGTTGGCAAGCATTTTGTGGATCTCTGCAATAGTCTCCTTTGTGAATGGTCTACCACAGTTAAAATCCTGCTCCTCTGGATTAAAGCAGCCGGGGCAGTGATTCGTGCATCCGCTTACGAAGAGGGAGGTGCGGACTCCCTCTCCGTTTGCGATGTCATAGTTGCGGATCTTCGCGTAGTTCATTCGTCGCCACCCAGGTGGACATAACGTTCTTTGATTTCTTGCGTTCTACCCTGATTCCAGTCATTCAGGCCGATGTAGCCGCAGGTACGCCGCGCAATGTTCATCTTGCTCTTATCGGTATTCCCGCAGTTGGGGCACTTCCAAATCAGCTTGCCGCGATCGTCGTCCACAATCTCGATTTCCTTATCCCAGCCGCACACCTGGCAGTAGTCGGATTTCGTGTTCAGCTCCGCATACATGATGTTGTCGTAGATGTACTTCAACACCGTCAGTACGGCGGGAATGTTGTCAGAGAGGTTTGCCACTTCGATGTAGCTGATTGCTCCGCCCGGAGAGAGCTTCTGGAACTGAGACTCAAATCTCAGCTTATCAAAAGCATTGATATGCTCTGTGACGTGAACATGATAGGAGTTGGTGATGTAGCCCTTATCGGTGATGCCCTCAATCACACCAAAGCGCTTTTGCAGACACTTGGCAAATTTATAGGTGGTGCTCTCAATAGGAGTACCGTAGAGAGAATAGTCGATATCCTCAGCGGCTTTCCATGCAGCGCACTTGTCGTTCATGTACTGCATAACCTTGAGTGCAAAAGGCTCTCCGTCCGGGTCGGTATGGCTCTTGCCAGTCATCGCCATAACACATTCGTATAAGCCGGCATAACCCAAAGAGATGGTGGAGTAGCCGCCGTGAAGCAGCTTGTCGATAGTTTCGCCCTTTTTCAGGCGGGCCAAAGCGCCGTACTGCCAATGGATAGGAGAAGCATCGGACAGAGTACCGCTCAAACGCTCGTGACGGATTTGCAGCGCCTTATGACACAGCTCCAGCCGCTCATCGAAAATCTCCCAGAAGGTGTCATACAGATTCTGGATGTCGTTATGGTCGCCGGTTGCCTCCCAAACTTTCAGAGCGCTCAGAGCAACATCGGGGAGGTTGATGGTGACGACTCCCTGGTTGAAACGCCCGTAATACTTGGGCTTTTCGGGCTGGTAATTGCCGGCATTGGCAACATTGTCCCAACCGTTACCGGAGCGGTCGGGCGTCAAGAAGCTACGGCATCCCATACAGGTATAGCAATCGCCGTTACCTTCGGTTTCGCCCTTTGACAGCTTGTACTCGCGCATCTTCTTTTCGGAGATGTAGTCGGGCACCAGCCGTTTGGCAGAGCACTTGGCACACAGCTGGGTCAAATACCAGTAGGGAGAATCCTCGGTGATGTTATCCTCTTCCAGCACATAGATCAGCTTGGGGAACGCCGGGGTTGTCCAAACGCCCTTCTCATTTTTGACGCCTTGATACCGCTGCCGCACGACTTCTTCGATAATCATAGCGAGGTCTTTCTTGGTTTGAGGATCGCTGACCTCGTTCAGATACATAAAGACAGTAATGAACGGAGCCTGACCGTTGGTGGTCATGAGGGTAATCACTTGATACTGGATAGTCTGAACGCCCTTCTTTACTTCTTCACGGACACGCTCTTCGACCAGATCAGAGATCACTTTCTCAGGGTCTGCAAAGTTGTCCGGGGAAGAAATTTTCAGGAACTCAGCCTCTACCTGCTTGCGAATCTTTTGCCGGCTCACCTCAACAAAGGGGGCAAGGTGGGACAGGGAGATAGACTGACCGCCATACTGATTGCTGGCTACCTGAGCAATGATCTGGGTAGCGACGTTGCAGGCAGTTGAGAAGGAGTGAGGCTTTTCAATCAAGGTACCGGAAATAACTGTGCCGTTCTGGAGCATATCTTCCAGATTGATCAGGCAGCAGTTTCCGGTTACGATACCACCATTCAGTGTGAAACTGTGTGTCTCAGGTTCTTCAACGCACCAAACGTCCTGGAGTGCGTTGCCTCTGCGATGTTCCTTAATGTCTGAAACTTTCCATAGATTGTTGGGGTTCTGCTTGAGTCGGAAGTTCACACAGTACAAAATTGCCCCCTGTTTGAAATTGGTATCATGCTCAATCACTGAAATGCTGGCAACATGATATCCGGCGATTGCGGAAATATCCTCCACCATTGCTAAAACACGGGTATCGGACGTTGAAATTTGGTGACGATCCTTACTGCCATCCGCTGCATACAAGCCGTAGAACAGCATCCGCTTATCGTCAGGGCTGAGATATTTCCAAATTGAATAATTCAAAAAATCTTGCTTTGAAAGACCTGAGTTACCAATCATCACTAAATCGCCATTCGGATGATGAAAAGATGCAACGAAACCGGCTGACTCGAAAACGTTCTGATATTGAACCTTTTCTCCGCAAAGTCTAATGCTCAGACCATTCCCAATATCATTTCCATCACCAATAACAAAGCCAAGTGCGAACATTCTTGCCGCTCTGGTATCTTCAGGAACATCAAATTTTGAATTGTCATGAAGAGGATACAATTTATCTCCAACAGACAGTTCCGTTGTTACCGTACCATCTGCCAGAATCCACCGATGATCTCTGGTGCAGGTAACAGTTCTTTCGCTTCTGGCTGACTGGAACGTTATATCGTAGAGCTTTTGAACACCGTACTTATGCACTGTAGCATCACGCCAGCAGCCGTCTTTATCCAGAACTGTCACTTTATCACCATCGTGACATTCAGCAAATGAAACAACACCATCCTTGGTAACGAATCTTGTTTTACTGCTAAAACAGTTCATCATGTGCTGCACAAAGTAGTCGCTGTCATGGAAGTGGATAACACCCTCTTCGTGCGCCTGCTTAATGTCATCCGGCATAAGCAGACGGTCGGTAATATCGCGGCTTACCTCGCCGGCGATGTAGTCTCTCTGAGTAGAGAGGATTGTGGGATTTTTGTTGCTGTTCTCCTGGATGACTGTTTCATTGACGTTATCCGCAATAGAGAGGATTTTGCCGTCCAGAGAAGAAGCGTTCCGCAGAAGCTCATGTTCATAGCGATACTTGATGTACGCTTTGGCGACAACGAACTCGCCCTCTTTCATCAGCTCAGTTTCAACGTCGTCCTGGATTTCCTCAACAGAAATCGCACGGTTGCGCCGCTGATAGCGGTTATACAAACGGGTGGAGATTTTCTTGGGCACCTCGTTCTTATCTCCTACCGCACTGAGCTTTTCAACCTCCGTGAATGCCTTGAGAATGGCGTTGGCAATTTTGCCTTTGTCAAAGTCGGCTTCACGGCCATCACGTTTAATGACAACCATAAAAATTCCTCCTTACAAAAGATAGCTGTGGATAACTTGGTCAATTTCTTCCCACGTGTTTACCCGGAGCGCATCATGAGCTACATGGTCAAAGCTACGATTATGGGGACGGTCAAAAAGAATTTTGGCGTATTCGCCCCCAACCAAGTTGTGTGGGGCATCGTCAATCAAAACGTCACCACGCACCATTTGCTTGTTGCAGGCAAAAATGATGTGCTCCCAGTCCAGGAAGGGGAACAGCTCTAAAAGCCGTTCCACCTTCGTTTTGCAGGTGTGATAGCTGGATGCAGTCACCATATAGAGCTGGTGCCCCTCGTCATAGAGCTTTTGGAGTACCTCAACAGAGCCGGGGATCGGAGTGATACGCCGCCAAAGCTCGTCATCATAGAGTACACCGAATACCTGCTCTTTCGTCAGCGTGGGGAAAGCAAGGGAGATATCCCAGCCGTGAACATCTTCCGGCGTTACGGAGGTGCCATAACGCTCGTTCAACATTGCAATCCAGCAATCACTCAGGTTTTCTACGGTATCGTCGGCATCAAACAGAATTGTCAGTTTCTTCATGGAGTTCTCCTTTGAGAGCGTTGTTCACAAAGTTGTTTACGGCCTCTTTGAGATCTTCCAAACTGCCGCTGTTGACGATCGTAGCGTCGTACTGGTAATCGTCCAATGCAGTCTCCGAAGCGTGTTTCTGCTGCTCTTCGGTCAACGGAGACACGAAGTTGGGGCGAACTACCCGCAACAAAATAGCGTCCATGCCGTAGGTCTCGTAGATCTCATACTCGTTGGGGAAACGAGTATCAGGGATAAGCACGTAATCCCATTCGTCGCAGAAGATGTCGAGGATACTGACGATGAAATCTACCCAATAATCAGGAGAGACAGCGCGGATTTTGTCAGTACCGACACGCTGGAGAAGCGTGCGTCCCTTTTCATCCTTCTTGCCGTCCCAGCCAAAGAAGGTCTTACATACGTACTTGACCAGATCGCCGTAGTGGGCAATCAAAACACGGTTGCCTTGGGCTTCCAAAATCTCCTCCAAAAGTTTGGCGGTAGTGTCTTTACCGTGCTGGGCTTTACCCGAAATGCAAACGATTTTCATTCCGCAGCTCTCCTTCCTTTTCTGCCGCAGGACTTCTTCTCCCGGCAGAACCCGAAGTATTCACACTTCGGCATAAAGTAGTGATCGACCAGATATGCCCACTCGTCGGAATACTCTCTCAGAGCGTTGCCAACATCAGCGAACAGGCCACGGTACTCGTGATAAGCTCTGCTGCATTCCCGCTGATGCGACATATCAATTAGGTTGCGGAGATTATGCTTGCACACAATCTTGGTGCCCATGCCCAGAGGAAGCCCAAGCGCAGAATCCTCTCTGGGGATACCAAACCCTTCCAACATCTTCAAGCCAGTCTGGATACACTTCATAATCCAGTCGTAGACTTTGACGGCGGCGGAGTTACCCGCAATGCTGGGCGGTGTTACATAATCGAAACCGCTTTCATAGTCGATGTATCTGGTACTGGCCTGCAGTCTGGTGGGAGCGCCGCCGATGTGGGTATACCACTCACGGATCACTCTGGCAGAATAGCCGTCCAGGATCATATAGACATCCGGGAACTCAAACGTTCTGCCGTGCTCGTTTTCCAAGCAATCCAAGCCGCGTTTGTAGTTTTTTTCGGGGTCGCTGGTATCTGCACCCCAGCAGACACCAGCTTCCTCACCGATCATGGAGATAGGATTCTTATAGGTGAATCGCTGAATTGTAACTGTTCCCATGTTGATCCTCCTTGTTTAATTTACTTTGTTGCTATCAAATATAAGTGCGAAAGACGTGATCGCCGATCGTCTTATAATAGCTACCATAGGTCAAAGATCCAGTAGAGAAGTACACTACGTCGGTATTCAAATCCAACGCTGGATGGCCGGCAAGAGCAGCATCTACTGCTTCCATCTGCACAGACCCATAGTAATCTCCTACCACAAACTGACAAGGTGAGAAGAGAATATCACTGATACTGCCGGAATACGCTTCGTGCATATAGCGGTTAAGCGCTACCTGCACCACGGCAACCTGACCATCAAAGCTCTGGTTTCCTGCCTCGCTGTAGGCCATACACGCCAGCAGCTCTTTTTCGGTATCCGTGGGTGACAGTTCTGCATATGGGTTAAGGTCTGCCTCGGGTTCTGCCGGTTCTTCCTCAATAGAAATAGGCGTAGGTGTAGGCGACACTTGAAGCGGCGCAGAGTAAACACAAAGTTCCTTTTCGATGGGGACTTGTGGTGTTTCCTCCTCTTTGTTCGGGACGAACAGCATTGCACTCAGAGATCCGCAGACTACCAAGAAACACAGCGTCGCCCTGAGAACTTTCTTGAACCATTTCGATTTCGTCTCGTGCATTGAAAATGCCTCCTAAATTACATAGTCGTAGTTGTACAAATACAGATACCCACGCCGCTCGCCCCATCCATTCATAGGAACATAAATGGTATCGTAGCGTTGAAGCGGTTTGCGATCGTAGAGTTCTGAGTAGATTGTCCACCGATTTGTTTTTCCCGTGCCAATCGACCGCACCTGCAAGGCGTAAGCCCAAATCTCTTTGGTTTTCTTGCTCCGCAAGGGGTAGATATCCAGAATAACCAGTTTTCGCTGATCTTCTTTTTTATTGGTGGTTAGGTCGATATAGCCCAGATTTTCCAACTGGATTTGCATTTTGCTTTTCAGGTCGAAATCCTGAATGTGCATATCCCTGACCATCACTTCCAAATACCGAAGTAATCCGGGCAAATCGGTGAAGGTATAGCTTTTAGCTGGCTGGCCGCTTTTGGACTTATCAGTTGCATACTGGGCGATTATGGGTTCCAATTCAGCCGTTACCTTGTCCTTGGAGATCTTCTTCATCGTTCCGCTCTTGAAGAAAGAAAAGAAGTTCACCATACGCAACAACTCTTTGGAATTGCCATACTCAGCAAAGTAGTCGATCTTCACCAAAATATCCCGCTGCCGTGTATCCAAGTGTGTTTTCTCGTCCAGCTGCATAAGCAAGTCCATGAAAGACTCAGGCTTGCCGGCCTTTGCCAGCTCATAGAGTTCGTTGGCAACATCGGCATTCATGTACTTTACAGAAGAAATACCCTTGGCGATAACCTTCTCTTCGGTATTCAGCAAATATTTATCCTTGGAAAGGCCAAAACGCGGCGGGACAATTCTGATACCGTAAAGCGTTGCCAGCTCGTTCCCGTTCTTCACATCCTCCTCGCCGTTGGCATTGTTAAGGTAGGCTGTAATGAACTCATACGGATGGTAGTACCGCAGATAAGCACACAGATAGCCAATCATGCAGTACCCGACTGAATGGTTATAACCAAACATATAGCTGGAAGCGTCTTGGATGATCTGCAAGAACTCCTTTGCCTCCTGCTCTGCAACTTCACGGGACTGCGGTGACTTTTCACAATATCCCTCAAGAATTTGTGGAAGAGCTTTTTTCAACCGTTCTTCGTCTTTTCGTCCGATAGCACGGCGAGTGTTATCTGCATCTGACCCAGAGAAGCCGCAGATTTGCTGTAGGAACTTGATAACGTCCTCTTGGTAAATAAGATAGCCATTGTTATCTGCCAAAAGTTCGTCGATGATAGGAGAGGGGTTCTTGTGAGGCTTGTGCTGCATAAGGTCGTCGCGGTACGACGCGCCCGAAGGACGAAGCGCCGCTGTAACAAGGCTCATGTCGAAAATGCTGTGCGGCTCGTACTGCCTAAGCATCTGGAACGCGAACTCTCCTTCAAACTGGAAGATACCAATGGGAGATCTCAGCATATCCTTCCAGACAGCCTCATCGTTCCAGTTGATTTCGTGAGACTTCGGGTAGGGCTTACCCAACAGCTCATAAGCGTCTTTGATAATCTCGATGTTTTTCAATCCGAGAATGTCATACTTAACCAAGCTGACCTCATGCACACACTCCATGTCAATCTGTAGGATTTCCTTACCGTCAGAGATGAACGTACCGTAGTTATCTCGGAGGGTAATAGGGCTTGCCACAATACCGGCAGGGTGCATAGACTGAGAGATCGCCACGTCAAGAAGCCCGTCGTAGTAGTAGAATACTTCGGGATACTTTTCCCGAGCCGCTGCCTCGTCTGTCTCAAACTCCTTTTTGATATTGGCACTTGCCTTACCAGCCCAGGGGTTCTTAGCAAAGATCCTTTCGTTTTCCTCTTTGAGTTTTGTGTACTCTTTGGAAAACTGCTTAATCAGCTCGGCGCGGGGGATGTTCTTCATGCGGCTGGGCAAAAGAAGATTACCTGCCTCATCAAAGAAATATAGGCTAAAGCCGTCTCTCGCATCCCCAAAAACGATCTTCACGTTCTCATCTTTGAGCTGCGCCATTACTCTGCGGAACTCTTTCTCGTCCTGTTGGTGTTCACGATTCCAACGCAGTGCCAAAGCACGGCAGATTTCGTCAATACAGCCTTTAGATTTGATAGTGCCGATCGCCAGAATAAACGCGGTCTTTTCTTGACCAAAACGGTTGATGATGTAGTCGTAAACCAGATCACGCTGGGAGGGAGACACGTCAATATCAATATCGCCAATCTCCTTACGATCTTCGTTACAGAAGCGACTGAACACTGTATGCCATGTCTCAGGATTGAGGTCTGTTGTATTGGTGACGTAAGCTACACGAGATCCACCGCAGGAACCACGATTGAAACCAATGGGGATACCATGAGATTTACACCATGTCACCAATTCGCTCATGAAAAGCATGAAGCCGGACATCTCAATTTTGTCAAAAACCCGGCATTCCTCAGCAATGGCCGCTTTGAACGGCTCGACCTGCTCTGGGATGATAGCGCCCTCTTTGATCTTTGCTTGCAGGTTATCGTCAAGAACTTGATGAAGCACCTCTCGATCACGTTCGCCATAGAGAATGGGGTACTTGAAAGAGATATCCAACTCAAACGGCTCTACAGAGTCGGCCATACGGTTGGTGTTCTCAATGGCCTCCAAATACATCGCTTCCGGTAAGGCGTCCTGCGTTGCGAACATTGCTACTAACTCGTCATAGGATTTATAGGTAAGGTCAAACGTATCTTCGTCGGCAAACTCGATGTGTTTACTCAACTGCAAGATCGTTCGGCACTCAGCCTTGTATTTGTTGAGGCTATGGGTATCGGTGCCTGCAATGAGCGGGATGCCGTATTTCTGAGACATTTCCGCCAGGTGGCGATTGTAGGAAACCTGCTCTGGGTGGTCGTGCGCTTGGATTTCCAGATAGTCGTAGTGCTTCAGCAGTCGCTCATACATAGGATGAGTAATGCTCATGCGATTCAGCGGGGAAGCAAGGCAGGCACTGATCTTGATGACGTTACTGGAAATACCAAGGAACTCATCAAACGTGATACGGGGTTTGTAGTAAAAGTGGTCGCCCTGATTCGATCGGCTGATCAGCTCGTTCATCTCCTGAAGACCAGCGTAGTTTTTGGCAATCAGGATGGTGTGGTAGTTATCGCGTACCTTATTCTGCTCTCCGGTGCGTGGATCGGTAAGCAATAGCTTTTCAGTCAAATAGACTTCGCAGCCATGCAGATATTTCAATCCGGCCTTATCACAGGCCATCTTTTTGGCGACCCACTGATAGATGTTACCATGCTCCGTAAAAGCAATGGCAGTCTGCCCCAGCTCGACAGCCTTAGCGATATAGTCCTCAAACTTCGTCGCGCTGTCTAACAGCGACAATTCAGTATGGACATGGTATGCCGTATAGTTACCGCTCAATAAGATCACCTCCGATTGTGCCACGGCCCGTCAAAGGTATCGTCAACGCAAAAGTTTTTCAGACAATCCTCACATACAAGGTGAGAACACGCCCTACGAACTCGGCCTGTCTTATACATAGTGCCATTGGCAACCTTTGTCTCTTCTTCTGTAAACCAAACAGGGATGAGGCTACCGCCACAGTCACATACTCCGAAATCCACCATAGTTAGCCCTCTCTGTCGTTCACCGCTCCAAATGCTTCATCTTCGGAGGCACGCTCTTCAGCAAGCAGCTGAGGAGGGAGAGGCAAAGGCTCTTTGTACTCCTTCTTGTCCCAAGAGAAACGACGGTCGTACTCGTCCATATCGCCGAAGAAACGGCGGGAGGCGGGATCGTAATAGAGGCCAACGTCGATATTCTGCCGGCCAAACATACGGTCTTTGACGATAGTTACGATCACATCGTATTTGAGCAACTGGCGGCGCTTCTCAGAATATTTTGCAGCGTTCTCACGCTCCGCATCCGTCACTCGCCGCAGGCCAATAGTCCGATGTGCCAGGTTCACGATGTTGCTGGTTCCAGCGATATCATAGATACCTACATTGGTTCCGGCGTCCATCTTTCGAGGGTGACAAACAAGAATTACAGCTACTTGATATTTCTTAGCAAACTCAATGAGCTTCTTAATCGTATCTGTCTGAGAGCGCAGTTCCTCTTCGCTGGTTTCAGTGTCAATACACATGAAGTTATCGAGGATCAGGCAACGGGCACCGTGTTTTCGCACGGTATCCGTCATAGAGTCAATGAGCTTATCCAGTATGTTGTCGTAGTCGTCACGATAGATATGCCAACGCCCTTTATAGGTCTTGTTGATCTCGGCAAGCGTCGTCGTGGAAATCTTCTTGTAAGGATTACCCCGACGAGAGATCGCATCTGAGATATTGCGGGGGCCGGCGAAAATGTAGTTGAACCAAGACTTTTCTACACCGTTGGGAAGTTCTCCACTGAAAAGCCATGTACCGATGTCATTATCGAGAGAGTTACACGCGAGCTGAGTAAGAAGACTGCTCTTACCAGATCCGGGTTGACCACTCACGATAGTAAGCGTTCCAAAAAAGAGCCGCATCAGCTCATCATCAATGGCTTTCAGCCCGGTAGTCACACCGTCAACATCCTCATACTCGGTCGGTTCAACATCGGAAAGATCAACTACGGAAGGAACAGGAGAGTCCTTAGCGTCCAAAATCAGCTCTAACACCTTGTCTTTCCCGCAGACGTAAAGGATCTCATTCAGGTCTTTTGTTACCCGCCCAGTATTTCCAATGGGGATTGCCGGGATATCTACAACCTTTGTTCGCCAGCTACCCAGCCGAGGAACGCACTCTTTCTGCATTTTCACGCCGGCATCATCGTTGTCAGCGCAAATGATAATGCTGTCAAACTGATCGAGCCATTCCAGGTTTTCGTCGATCCAGTGGAGGTTTGAACTGCCCAGAGGGACAGAAACAGCATTTTTGAATCCTGCCTCAATCGCACTAAGGCAATCCGGCTCGCCCTCACAAATCAGAAGGGGAGAATTAACGTTGATACGGTTCATGTTGAACAGCAATGGAGCCGTATCAGAGTTTTGCTGGCACCAGCATTTTGCTTGACCATGCTGGACTTTATGCGACGGTTTGTATTTCACCATCGTCAACACGTCGTTTGTGTCGTAGTAGTTGAATACTGCGTTTCCCTCGGAGTCCTGCCGCACATCGAGAGCATCCAGCGTCTCACGACTGATCTTACGTTGCTCGAAATATGCGTACACTTTGGACTTATCAGTGCAGGGAACCTCATGGGGATACCTATAATGCCGTTTGGTTTTCACACCCAGCTCTCCGAAAGAGTAGGGCATTTCAGCAAGCTCGAAAAGTTTCCTGCAGGCTTCGGCATAAGTTGCGCCTTTATACATGAAAACGTCCAGAATGTCGTAGCTACGGCCACAACTACCGAAACAACGAAAGTTGAATGCTTTCTTGTTGTAAATGAAGGAAGCGTGATCCTCCTGATGGAAGGGGCAGCAACACTTCATGTTTTTCTCATCGAAATCGGTAATCCCCAGCTCTTCGACGATGATTTGAGCGTTACGGTCTCCGAGCTTTTCTTTGGCCTGCAAAATTGTTTCTCTATCAATCTGCACGGGTAAAATCACCTCAGTTCTTCGGTAAGCCCGCCCACTTCATGTGGACGGGTCTTATCCGAATAAAATCCGTCTTTCATTTGCCGTTCAAGATACGGATAGCACTCTCGGCCTCCTCAACACCGAGTCCCCGACGCATTACCGTCTGAACCCAGTGATCTTTGTTCGGCTCGATATCTGTCCGGTCGTCCAGAATTACGAAGTCTCCGACCTCGCTATGTTCTTTTAACCAGCAGTCAATTTCCATACCTCTGTGACAGGATGGCAGCTCCGGCGTAAAGCCATAAAGACGTACCCCGTATTTCAACAGCTCTGCTTCCAGCTCCAGATAGTCTCCGTTGTATCTCGGGTCATCTCGGTCGTATCTCCAATCACTGGAAAGAACGACCTTAGCTCCTGTCATGTTAATGATGTGCTTCAGGTTCTTCATTTGCCTGTTGTCAACAAACGTATAGCCGCTTTGGGTTCTGCGGGCTGTACGATCACTGTTGAGCACACCGTCAACGTCGAGGAAAATTACCTTGATCTTTCCCATCACTCATATTCCTCCGTAACATATTGGCTGGAATGCTCGCAATGCTCGCGCACAGAACACAGGTAGTCACAAAAGAAACGGTCAGGTTTGGCAGGAAAACTCCTTGCCTTATAGATGTCGTCAATGGAACGCAGGAACCAGTCTATGTCCTCCTGAGCAGTTACGATGTTGAATGGATCTCTGTCCAAGATACCTTCACGGAACTTATTGAACCAAAGTTCATGCGGCCACTCACCGTAGACCTCTTTGACCCGTACTGCATACAAGTTCAGTTGGCGGAGATATTTGCGGCGTTCCTCTCTGGATTTCCATTTGCCCCGGCTTTTGTGATCGCAAACAATCAGCCCAGACCTATTACGAAGCACCAGGTCTATAATACCTACCACTGGTCTGCCGCCCAGTGTAGAGGTATACCGATCTTCGACCGCAAGCACTTTTTCTTCGTCTCCCAGTTGTCCACCGAAATTATCGAAGTATTCCATACCGCGCTCATAGTAGCTATCTTCCAGTCGGGGAAATGGAAATCGTTCTGTAACTGCTCTTGCGTATTCCTTCTCATAGAGGCCGGATAAATCCCACAGCTCGACCTGCTGACGAAAATATCGCTCTAAAAGCGAGTGCGCCAGTGAACCCCATTGAGCAAAAGCATTGTCCACGCGATCCATGCACTGGAGGTAAGTAAGGTCAAACATACGCGGGCACTGATCAAAACTGCTAACGCGGGAGTATGACCAGTCCATAGCGTCCAGGAGAAAAGAATTATCCATCAGAAGGGCAGCTCTCCATCTTCCTCACCGACATTTGCGAAGTCGCTGTTCTGAGAAGGAGCGGTAGCATATCCGGTGGTGGGGGCAGAGGCGTTGTCAGAAGTCTCGCCGTCCTTCTTGGAATCGCCGAAATAGACGTTCTCGGCAATGATGTCTACGGCAGAACGCTTGTTGCCGTCCTTATCGGTGTAGTTGCGCTTCTGCAGCCGACCGACAACAACGATCATGCGCCCCTTGCCAAAATACTTGCCAACGAAATCCGCCGTAGAGCGCCACGCAGTCACATCGAAGAAGTCCGTCTCGCGCTCATTGTTCTGCTTGTTCACGATGTCGCGGTCGCAGGCGATAGAAAAGCTGCACACGGAGATGTCATTGTTTACCTTCTTGATCTCAGGATCGCGGGTAAGACGACCCATAATGATTACCTTATTAAGCATTGTGCTTTACCTCCAGTTTCTTGATCTGCTCAACGACTTTCTGAGCCGTTGCGATATCCTTGATAGCGTTGGGGTTCTTCACACCGGCAACACTTTCGATAGCCTTGTAGATGGTGTCTTTGGACACACCGGCTTCCAGCTTCCCGGCAACAACGCTCAGGATCTCCTGTTTCACATCATCCAGATCGTCTTCCTTCTTCTTGCGGGCGGCGCTGGACAGCTCCTCACCCGTCCAAAGAGACAGACCCAGGCCGTGCAGAGCAGCACACTTGACCAAGCAGCGCTTGATAGACTTCTCTGCATCGGCAGAGGTGATCGTGTCGATGGGAATAGACTTGTTACGGAAATCCATAACAGCCAGAGACTCCGTTTCAGTCTGGTCGTTGATGGTGATAGATACCTCTACCCAGGCGGTCTTTCCGTCCGTATGGTAAATGCAGCCGTCAGCGGCCTTGTTGATGGTAAACTTGGCACTGGGGAAGAGGGATTTCACGATCATCCATGCCTTAGACCAGGGCAGGTAGACGATCTTATCCTTCTTCTTGAGGTGTTCCGTGATATCGTACTCGTTCAGAATTTGAAAAACGCTTTTTTCCATGTTAGCCTCCGTTGATTTACTTCGCTGCTAAACCCTCGACAAGATAGGTAGCCTCCATATCAGCCAAATGCGTCATGACTGCCAGCGGGTAAGTTTCAAAAGCATTGCCCATACCGTAATCCCCGCCTTTGACTGCACAATCAAAGCTACCCATATGCCAGCGGATTGCAACAATTTCGTCACGTGTGAGCTTGATGAAGCTCTGCAGGATGATGACAGATTTCTCGCCATGACCAAGCGGGAGACGATCTTCCGTTTTGTAGAACGGCTCCTTATGCCATGCGCCCGTAACATCATCCTTGACGTTCCGAGAGCTGACGGTGTAGTAGTTCACCTTCGTCAGATCGTGGAACAACGCAGTGACCGCCACCGTTTCCGGTGAGATCTCCAGTTCAGGATAGCGAGCCACAAACCCAGAGAGCTTGTCATACACATTGAGGCTATGCTCCAGCAGCCCGCCAGTATAGTTGCCGTGGAAGCGTGTGCTTGCCGGCGCAGTATAGAAGTCAGAACGTTCCAACCACGCCATCAGGTCTTCCATACCCGGACGATTGATAGTAGCGCAAATTTCAACGAACCGTTTTTTCAGATCGTCCAAATTTGCGATTTCTACATTCACTACATCCATATTGACCACTCCTTTATTATGTTGGTGCCCCGAGGAGGGGACAACGCCCCTCCTCGTAAGGCGCAGGATTACTCTTCGATGATTTTGAAGAACACGTCGGTTCTACGGTTCAGGTAGGCATCGGCAGAACCGGGATCTGCAACCATCTTCGTGTTGCCATTGCCGACCGTAATCAGACGGTTCGGATCAATACCGCAAGCGATGAAATACTTGGCAACGGCCTTTGCACGTTCAGCAGACAGCGCCTGTCCAGAGTCGGAGTAGTTGCGGGCATTGATATTGCCCTCCACTTGGATAATCGCACCATCCAGAGTATTGGCGATAGAAACGAACTCATCCATGATGGCGTATGCCTCTTCGGGGTTCTTGAACTGAGCGGTATCAGCCACAAACTCAACGGTCATGGATTTGGTCAGCAGCGCCTCATAATTGACAATTTCCTGCTTCTGTTCCTCGGTCAGCTCAACGGGCTTGCTGGTAGAGGTAGAGGTAGAAGAATACTTGCTTGCCAGAGGGAGCAGATACTGGTTATCAAAGAGTGTCATAGCCACCTTGCGATTGACCGTCTCACCCAAAGACTCCCAGATATCACACATATCGAAGTAGACAGAAGGAGCAGTGGAGTCCAGCACTTCCTTATTCTCGGCGTAGCCCATCATTTCGGCATCGCCGCACTGAGCCTTAATCTCCTCGTCGGAAACGCCGGCGAACATAGGCATGACAGAACGGATGTAGTCAAACTCAGTGGTATACATTGCGTTGGCCTGGAAGATACCATCAATAAAGGCGGTCACAACGTCGGGGTGTGCCTGGGCAAAGTCGGAACGGAATACGATACCGTCCATAATCAGGCTCTTAGAGGCTGTGGTAGAGAACATGATGTGCGCATCGCCGTTTTCGGTTGCATAGGACAGGTAAGGCTGCCAAGTCGCTGCCACGTCCAGCTGGCCGGCGAAGAACGCCTCGCCTGTCTCAGACGCATCGTCAAAGAGGATCATATTATCAATGATAGACTGCTTGTCAGCATCGGATAGGTCACTCTTATTAACAAACCATGCCACAAGTGTCTGGGCTTCGCTGAATCTGGGAACACCGATCTTCTTGCCCAGCAGATCATTTACGGTATTGATACCGGACTTAGCAATAATGCCGTCGCCACCAGCAGAGTAGTTGGTAAATACCGGCATTACTACATCCAATCCGGCCTCCTGGAACTTACCAGACAGGAACGCGGTACGGTTGGTGGTATAACCCGCAGCATTCAGCTCTCCGGTAATCAAAGCGTTGCTGCTGGCAGTTGCGTCATTGATGATATTGATGTTGACCTTAATACCCAGCTGGTCGAAAATTGAACCAGGCTGCGTGGTCAAGCCCTGGTTAGCATCGATAATAGGCTTCCAGCCTACCCACTCATCCAGAGACAGGTTAATCACGGGATCAGAGGTGTCCGTCTTGCCGGCGGAGGGCTTTGTCGTGGGCTTCTGGGACGTGCTGCCAGACTGGGTACCCGAACTGATGGGTTTGTCGTCTGCGATGTTGTTCTTGTAGTAGTTGTAGCCGAAGCCGCCGATACCAGCGAGGAGCGCCAGCACGATGACGAAGATCACCACACGGCCAGCGGTAGTGAGTTTCATTCTCTTCATGGTAAGTTACTTCCTTTCCTCTTTCACTTTGGATTTAGGAGCGTCGAAGGTGACGCCAGACCGTGGAGCCTGAATAGCCGGCTTCCCGTTATACTTTGTGGCGAGAGACTGCAGGTAAGCATCCGACTGAGCTTTCGCCGCATTTTTCTCAGCCATTGACATTTTGGTGGTGGTACGGCTTGCGTGAACGACAATCGCACCATCAACCTCTTTGCGAAGATCCTCCGCTCCGTCCCGGACACTGCCCAAGAGCTTATCAGTGGCAGAGTCCCGGCGCAGTTCATCCAGATCGCCCAAGAGATCCTTCATGTTGCCACGGAGTTTCATTTCCTCGACAGTCATACGGCTCTGCTTTTTCAGCTCGCGGAGCTTCTTGTCGTACGCTTCATAAACGGTCTGAGCCTCTTTTACCATAGGTTCAATCTCTCGCAGGTATCCCTCTTTCTGGGAGATTTCAAACAGGATTTCCTCACGCCTGGTTGAAAAAATGGCAGCATCGGCCATATTGCCAGATCTGACCAGAGACTCACACTTTGATTCAACGTCCTTCAGTTCTCCATATAGCTTGTTGAGGTTCTTCTGGACGGAGGATTGCTCGCCCACAAACCGATTCAGGGTGTCACCAGCCTTGTTGTAACGCTCCTGCACTTCCTCAATGGCTTGCTGGAAAACAGCCTTTGCACCCTCGGGTGTCTTGGCGATATCCTCCACGAAGATGTTGAGGAACCCTCCAACGAGGACTTTCAGCTTACCCCGGACACCGGGGAAGATGATCAGGGCGAGCACAAATACAACCGCTACCGCTCCAATCACAATGCCCATTACTGTGCTCCTTCCTTACCGGCAACGCCGTTCGCAAACTCCAAGAGTTGACTGATAGCTTCTTTTTCCTTCTGGATGGCGGCGCTGGAATCAGAGTTTTTTTGCTTGGAGTCCTCAATTCTGGCTTCCGCCTGCTCGATCAGGGACTTCAGATGCTCGATATCCGCCTCGGTCTCAGCGATCAGCGCATCGTTTTCCGCCCTGATACTATCCTCGGCAGCGTCCAAGGCGCGACCACGCTTCAGACCGTCCTCAATGAGATCATCCACATTGATCCCGTTGACGCTGAGAATGCCGGCGATGGACGCCTGTTTCTTGGCCTTAGTCATACCCTGGGGCAGAATGTCGATATACGCTTTGATCTTGAAGATCGAGTTCTCGTCGTCGATATCGCCCTGCTGATAGACGGATGCGATCACATCATCATAGGACACCTGAGTAGCGTCAATTACCGGCGTCTCAGGCGCGTACATAGGCTCGGATACGGGTTGCATAGGGATTTCAGGCATACCTTCGTATTCGGTACGAACCAGCCCCATGCGTTCAAATAAACCTGCCATGGTTTGTTACAGCTCCTCTCGTTTCAAATTTGATTATTTTATCGCACATTTTGAACGCCTCGTCCTGGCTGTGCGTTACCATAATGATTGTGTTGCCTGTCTCAGCATGGACATCCAAAATCAAACGCTGCATTTTGCTACGGGTTTTGTCGTCCAAAGCGGATAATGGTTCATCCATAAGTAGGTATTTCGGCTTGACATACAGTGTTCTCGCCAACGCAAGGCGCTGTTGCATACCACCTGATAGCTGAGACGGCCATTTATCTGCATACTGCTCTAACCCAACCGCTGCAAGTACCTTGATAGCGTCATCGCGGCTACGGAGTTTTTTGTCCCGTTGGGCAATCAGCACATTCTCCGTGCAGGAAAGCCATCCGAAGTTGGAATAGCGCTGGTGCATCATGTACACAGGGTTCTTGTCGGCGTTCCGATAGGTAGTGCCATCAATGACAACCTCACCATGAACAGGGTGAAGAAGGCCAGAGATGGTTTTGAGGAGAGTCGTCTTACCGGCACCAGACTTCGCCAAAATACCGTAAATCAAACCGTCGTCAAATTCCTGGTCGATGTGCTCCAGAATTGCTTCGCCGTTGTACCCAATAGCCAGATCATTCAACTTGATCATCGCAGTACCTCCACTGGAATATCTTTCGGATCAGCAAGTTCCCCAGCTTGTCAAAAACGAAGCTGAACAACATGATTACGATGATTGCCCCGAACACCACGGCGGTACGGCCTCTGGCAGAGCTTACATTGATGATGAAGCCCAAGCCGTACTTAGCGTTGGTTGCCTCTACCACGGCGCAGTATGTCCAGCCAATGCCATACATCATAAGGAACGTACTGAATATTGAAGGGAGCGATGCGGGGAGCAGGATTTCTTTGATTGCCTCCCAACTGGTCATTCCGATTGTCTTGCCCGTATCCATCAGATCTTGCGGTACGTCGTTAAAGCAAAGCAGGATCGACGGCAGCAAGTAGACAAACGTTGCAATAAATAGGAACGAAATTTTCATCTGCTCCCCAATCCCAAACCATAGGATCAGGAGCGGAGAAAATGCGGTTACGGGAACATACCGCAGGAAGGAAACAACCGGCATGATAGTTTCCTTGATAGGTTTCACGCCATAAATCAGAAGGGAGAGGGGAATTGCTACCAGCATAGAAAGAGCAGACGCACCAGTAATCCGCAGGAAAGAGTAGGCAAGTCCTTTTTGCAACTGGCCTGTCTCTGCCAACCCGACGATTGCTTCCCAGACAGTAGCAGGGGCGGGGATAAACAGCGGTTGGGTGAAGCACGAGGCCACATACCAGACGGCAATGAAACAGGCCAATAAAACCGCTCCCCGTATGCAGTTTTTCGCACGCCGTTTGACTGAAGTTTTCATTTCACGACCTCTTCTCATGGATCATCTTCGCCCAGCGACTTCATCATGAAGCATTCATCACAATAGCAGTCGCCAGTTGTTTGGATTTTGACATAATCGCCGACTATCGGTTCTCCGCAGGCATCGCAAAGGATAGTACGGGCATAAGCTCCGCCACAGTAAGGACAACCGCTGAAATCCTCATAGGGCGGAGAATCTAACCCATGGCGTTCTTCCCATCGCTTCGGATCGTCAAAGGTTTTGCCACAGTCCAGACAGGTGTATTCACCATACATCAGCGCTTCACCTTCCAGACTGCCGTATTGCACCCAGACTTGCCAAGACGTCTGCCGACGATCACAACCTTGCCCTCGGCTTTCATCTCTGTCAGACGAGGCCGTGTGAAGTTCGGACTGTTGGTGGGGATTTTGCCTTCAGAGACCAGCTTCTCGCCAATCTCGTCAGCAGTCATACCACCAGGATCACCGCTGGTCAGAACATCCAGAATCATAGCCTTACGATTAGGACGCCTCGGCTCGATCTGGTCATATGCTTCACGGCGGTTTCTCAACGCAATGCTCATATGAATCACCTCTTTCTATCCGACAAATGCCGGTTTCTGTTGCAGTGATAGTTGGACAAATCCAACCACCTTCCTGGACTCGACCTCTTCGAGTTTTACTGGACGGGTAAGATAAATCCGCTACCCCCCCCCACAGCACACTCGATATAACCTTTTTGGGTGGCCTGCTTAATTCTGACTTTCTCCATGGTCAACCTCCGGGCTTCTCAGAGCATACCATCCAGTCTTGGCTCCGCCCCCTCCCGCTTCGGCTTTCAAAGCACGTGCAATGGTTTCGCCATCATATACACGATTGGCGTCTCCATTGTAATCATTGATATATCCGAGCTGCTTCAGTTCATCATTCTTATCAGAATAATTTACTTTGTCGCTAACATCGGTAATATCAAAAGTAGACAGTGCTTTTTCAAATGCTCCGATACCGGAAAAGAAAGAACCAACAGTCATATCTTCAAAGAGATACGGCATAGCACTGTGAAGTTCATCCAAAATGGCACAGAGAACGTCTACCACGATAGAGTTTCCAGCCTGCTTGTAAAGCTGTGACCCGCTCCTATCTGCTCCACCATAGATATTTTCGTTCATGGCGGATTTGGCACGTTCAAAGTCCTGATCTTGGAAACCCATTAAACGCCAACACTCTTTTTGCGTAAGTTTACGGACACGAAAACTCGGGCGTATTGCGATAGGTGTTTGTCCGCCGCCCATACCAGCGGCACTATTTATGCAAGGGCAAATACCATCGTTTCTTGGAGTCTGGTGCTTTTGCAAGCCGCCAATCATTGTGATTTTATCTTCTGACGTAGGACTTCTTTCAATCACTCTCTTGTCCCCCCCCATCAATGGTGCGAATAGTGCCGCAGACATTATCTTTGAAAAAACGCACACCTTCATCGCATCGACGCTCACATACGATTTTCACATTAGCTTCCTCGCTTTCATCTATCTCAATCAATACATTGTCTTTTTGAACACCCGTCAAAGTGTTGGTACACATATTAGGGCGAACTTCCAAACGCTGTATTATCTTACCCCCCCCCGCATATCTTCCACGAATTGCAGCGGGGATAATATATCGCTTACTCATTATGCTCCATAACTCCTGTCATTTGCTGATTTCCAAAGCCCTTATAGTCACGGGCCAGCAAAGTCAAGGCCGTCTCACAGTATCCTTCAAACTGGGTGCCTTTCTTACTCAGCTTCACACCGGCAAGTGAGCAAGTCCCAGCAGTGGTGGTCTGTGGAACCTCTTCCGCTGGTGCGGACGGTGTTACTGATTTGTCTGAACGGGGGGGGTTATCATGGCAGCTACCTTGTCATCAGGCAGGTAGTATCGCTCGTCAACCTTATCCTCCAGCATATCTACCAGCGCTTTTTTCAAAGGGATAGGAGACGGGAACTTAAACTTCCCATTATCTAAATCCTTACGAATGATGACACAGTAAACACGCTCACGATTCTGGGGGATTCCGTAGTGTTTTGCATTCAGAACCTGCCAGTAGACGTTGTAACCGTAGTCTTCCAGCTCTTTGACAAAGAGGTTAAAAGTGGCATAGAAGCGAGAACCGGTAATATTTTTAACGTTCTCGTAGATAGCGAAGCGAGGCTTCTTTTCTCTTAGGAAACGCAGCCATTCGACCAGTAAGGAAGAGCGGGTCTTCTCGATTTCAGTTGATCCGCACTTAGGGCAATGGTCGCGTTGATCATAGTGAGCTTCCAGGGGATTATATACGTGGCCGCAATGCTTACAAGTCCATGCAGCCCCCCCCTGTTTGCCTGCTATGCTGAAATCCTGACACGGACTTCCACCGAACATGACATTGAAATCCGGCACAACCTTCTCATCGGCTTTGGTAATATCTCCGATGTTAAGGGTGGGGTCAACACCATGAACGGCGCAATAGCTTTCTGCGGCGTAACGATCGAACTCGCAGAAAAGGGCAGTTTGGTAATCCAAATTAGTTCCTCCTTTGTTGGTTTTCTTTGTTGCTAAACGGAAGGTTGAGGGATTTACAATCTCCCTCGAACTGCTTTTATTCTATCATACTGTCTCCATAAAGTCAATAATTTTCTTTGTTGCTATTATGAGGTTTTTTGAATTTCTTCAAAGATAATCTGCTTTGGTAACATTCCTTTGCATACATAGACACTACTGAAAGGCGGGTTTAGAGACGGCTTTTGGTCGGCGTAGTTCTTAAAGTAAGATACACGCCGATTGAGATACATGATTTCAAAATCATGCTCACGGAACATCTTAAAGCGTTTCTGACTCTCGAAAAGTCCGACGACCCCTACCAACATAGCAAAGGGTATATTCAACTGGAATAGCCGCTCAAACACTTCGCCTTTGAGGGAATATGGAGGATTACTGATGATGTAGTCACACTTCGGTGGGTCAATAGCGAAAAAATCCTGACCGTTTGCAATATGTGTTGCGATAACGGTATAGCCGCGTTGCCGAAAGAGCTTTACAAACAGACTATCCTCAGTGTCAAACGGACACCAAATTGTCACGGGGGGGGTGGAAGATACTTGTACAACGGGGCAATCGCATACTCCGGTGTATAGAACTCGTCGTTGCCACTGCCGGCAACCTTATCCATCTTCATAGCTGCACTCCTTGATTTACTTTGTTGCAAATTAAATCCAACGAATGCAAGGTTCGCCGGTATAGCCATGTTCCCATACGAACCAAGCGAAGCACATGGTACTTGACTAGGGCTTACCATTTTCGTCAACTTCCAATCCGTTTCTCAAAGGATTGACACGTTTTGAAAATACATACACGGCTTTCGGAGGGTGGGTGGCAAAGAAATCCTTACGTTGCCGTCCTTCGAGAAACTGGATCTTGGCGAACAGGATCACCTTGCCAGTGGATACCTCCAGAGCTTTCTCAGCGAACTCTTTCGCCAAAGAGAACGGAGGGTTCGTGATGACGTTGTTGAATTTTTCGGGATAGTTCTCAGTGAGGAAATCCACCCCGCCAACAATACCACATCCGAACCTATCATCTCTCTGAACCAGATCAGTAGAGATAATTTGACTGTTGGGATAATGTTCCCGAAGCACCTTACTGATATGCCCCTCACCAGCCGCAGGCTCCAAAATGGAGCCGTGCAGCTCTTCTCGGCTAAGGATGGCTTCTGTCGCCTCGAACGGAGTAGCATAGTAGTCGTTCTCCACACGAGAGCGGGTAGGAGACATACCGGCCAAACTGGTACCGCTCAAATAAGTACGCTCTTCCATTTTCTCACCGCCTATTAAAAAATTGTCGTTCCGTAGGCAGGCATAGGATTGAGCTTGTGAAGGTTGTGATCGTGCATAGAGGCAATCTTCTTGTCGATTTCCTCAATTCCACTGGTGCCATACATAATGTAAGCATCCAGGTGAGCATAGGTAAATCCAAGATTATCCTCATCAGTTTTTCCACACAGCCCATCGGAAGGGGTCTTGCTTATCAGGTTGATAGGCAGAAGAAGCTCGTACCCAATCTGGATGACTTCATGCACCATCAGATTAGCGAGCGGGCTAAAATCGCCGGCGCTATCGCCAAACTTGGTAGAGTATCCCACATAGTCTTCAGAGCGGTTGCAGGTATTAGCAACACGTCCGCCGTGAGGCAACGACTGAGAAATAGCATAGAGGGTCGCCATACGGATACGGGGAGGGAGGTTTATCCTCGTCTGATCGCTGACGTTCATATTGAGCGCTACTTGATCACTTACCGCAGACACTGCTTTGGAGATATCGGTATAGGCGTATCTGATACCCAGAAATTCGATCAGCTGCTTGCTATCGTCCAGATCGGGCTGTTCTCCATTCGGCATCATAACACCCACTACACGCTCTTTGCCCAGTGCCTCTACGCAAAGAGCGGCGACAACGCTGGAATCTTTACCACCAGAAATACCGACCACCGCATCGCAGCCAGGGCCGTTACTTTCAAAGTAGGAACGAATCCACTGGACAATCTCATCCTTAGTACGCTTTGGGTTAGCTAACATTGTGGCACCTCTTTTCTCAAAAGTTTCCCTCATGAAGATTCTTGCGAACCTCATCCAGGGTATAAATTCTCAGGAGCTTGCCATCCTTGAAAACTGGCTGAAGCCAGTTCCCAACCTGCGACCCCTCCCAAGTCAAACCGTCCTGGCAGAAGAAGTTGTGGTACGTATAGTCATATACAACCTTACAGCAGCCGCGTTGAGACTTCTTGAAATGTCCGCTATCTGTCTTGGGGTTCTTAAAAATCATGATGGGCTTTCCGTCAGCATCTTCTGCATAGGTCGCTTTGACTGCGATACCAAATGTATCACGGGTGTACGGCGCATAAGTCTTTTCGCCGCCGTCCATCGTCTCCAGACACTGCATAGAGAAAGAACCGACGCCCAGAGAAACATTGTTGATAGCGAAGCCATGCTCCATCAGGATCTTATACACTGCCTCGCACCGCTGCGGGGTAATGCTATCGCCATACAATGCCTTGACGTGTGGATCAAGAACTTTGTAACCCTTGCTGTTCACGGTACCACCAAAAATTTCCCACAGTTTGAACACCGTCTCGGTTACAATCTCCACGGGGTTGCCGCTGTCGCCGCGAATAGCAAGACATCCGTGGTGCTCCATCACATCCTCTTTAATTGCGGGGAGAATATTATTGACCAGGTTCCAATAGTCATAGCTGTCACTGACCATAGAGAAGTTTTGGTACGGATAGATTTCTTTCAGTAGACGCCGCACGTGCGTAATCTCGTCGCCGTCAACCGCATAGTTGGAGCACATAACACTGTGCTCAGTAGAAAGAGCACCATAAGCTACTGCGTCATTCTCCACCCGGCAGGCGTAGTTGTGTTCCAGCCAAAGAATAGCCGGCACTGTAGCGGTATTAAGGAAGCTCAGGCAGAACGCAGCAGAACTCTTGGCGGCGCTCTCCACGCTTTCCTGACCACGCATGGAAAAGTCGCCCAGCAGCTTGGCCCGTACCACATCATCGTCACAGGTAAGGGCAGCGTACTTATTGACGATCTGCCGGTAACGATATCCAACTTCCGCTGAAATCTGAGTATGCCACATGGTACATGACAGCATTGTTTCGATAGAGTTGACCAACCACACAAAGTTGGGGTTGGTATTCGAGATCTCAATTTGCGGAACATGAATATTGGTACGGGTTCCTTCCGGCACGGCCCGAATTTCCAGAGGCAGATACCCTAACTTATGAAGCGCCGTCAAACGCTCCACACCAACGCCGTCCGTGCCGATGGTGTTATTCAGCACCCGCTTGTATTCGGCAAGCACCTCATCCAATGAGCGATCAAAGAAATGAGTATTGAATGCCTCGATCAAATACTCCTGGATAAACGCCTGAAGACCAAACATTGTGACTTTCTCGGTATCAGCCAGCCGTGTCATGCGCGGGGTGTAATAAGACACCATCTTGGTCAGTGCTGCGGGGTACTGCTCTGCATGGGCAGTCTTGTAGAAGTCCAAACAGAGCAAAGGACTGTATGAAATCATTGTTTTACCCTCTTTTCATAATCATCTGCAAATGGAAATCTTCTCGTGATCAATACGGAGGATACTATCAGTGGCGAATACACGAGAGATAAGACCATCTGTCAACACAGTGCCTTTCAGGATCGTGTTCTCACAGTGGGTAACATAGAGCATAACTTCCTCCGCGCCGGCCTCTTTCAGAGCTTTGGCAGTATGGGTGAATGTCCCACCGCGAGAGCAGATATCGTCCACAATCAGAATATTTCTGCCGTTGACTTTCTCAGGCTCTGTCAGCTCCAGCCGCTCAATCTTGCCGGTGCGCCAGTCACGATGTTTAATGCAAAAAACATACTCCATAGGAAGAAGCTCAGAGTATCGTTTGGCGGCACCTTCATCCGGGTAACACAGCAGAGGATTCATACCCTGACTGACCATCCACTGGATTGCATAGTCGATGTAGTGCTTCACATCCATGGTCTCAGCCCGGTTAATCAGCGCCATAGCCACATTAGAGTGGGGGTCGAGAACTTTGACAGACTCGAACCCGAGCGAATTGATAAACTCGGCGAACCACTTGAGCGTGAATACCTCGTCGCGGTTCTTCACCCTGTCCATACGGGCGTTGGGGATATACGGCATCTCCAGATAGAGGAGCGGGTTGCCGGCGCTCTTGAGGTGCTTCACCAAATACCAGAGCTGCATACACTCGGCATCATTGTCGTACATCCACCGGATGAAGTAAGCGGATTTACCCATGGCGAAAAATGTGAAGTCCAGCTTGGGAGCAATACGGATCGAAGATGTACCGTCGGGGAAACTGGTGAAGTCAATCCTTCTGTCGTCAACAAAAATCATTTCAGACCTCCCAGTTCTCCACATTGATCTGACACGCTTTCATAGCAGCCAGAGCATTTTTGTGGCTCGTCGGGGTAACGCCGGCACAGCAGGCAGCGTCAACGGTGATTTTCGTCTCAGGTAGAAACGCTTTGACGAGTAGTGCGTTAGAGATAACGCAGATGTCGGTGCAGAGTCCAACGAAAACGATCTCTTCAATGCGCTGCTTCCTTCTGGCGGAAAGCTCTACCAGGTAATCGCCCAACTCCACAGAGCCAAACGTACCTTTCTGGAATACGGATACGCTTTTCTCCGCGTCGATAGCCGCATGGCTAACAGCCGTGGCAATGATATCGTCGAGCCGCCAGCCGTGAGTCCCCTCAATGCAGTGCTCGACGGGAAGCAGCTGACCTTCTTGGGTTTTCAGGTAGTCGCCAGAACGATGGGTGTCCTTGGTAATGCAAATCAGGTCTCCGTCAAAGCCGGAAATCTTTTTGGCGACATTTCCAACAGTGGCCTGCGCCTCCGGGGTTCCGAGCGCACCATTGATGAAATCGTTTTGCATATCCACTATTACAAGAATCTTCATCTTAAACAACTCCTTAAAATGAGCACTCACACGGTAGATCATCGTCGTCCTTGATGAGCTTTCGTGCAGCGGCCCAAAATGTTTGAGGTTTGGCTTTTTCAGTGGGCGGCAACGCCTTTTCTTTGAGCTTTGCAAATTCCGTCTCAAAGTCTGAAAGATAGCCTTGTTTGAGAATACTGTACCCGATTGTGTCTTCGGCCAGCTTCGCCTTTCCCCATATTTCAGGATAGAGGCAATAAACAACAAACCAATGTTGTTTGCCGGCTTTCAAACACCCGATACAATTTGCATGATTGAAAATGCTGTAGGTCTTCGGACGCTCGATCCCAACCTCCTCGATGTCATGGATAGTACGTACCTCCCATGTCAAAGGGTACTCTGTTTGGTACCCCATCGCGGCCATAATGCCAACTCTGCGCCGAATACGGTGCTGTTCATTGGCATCAAAGCCATAGACTAATGAGATATCGTCCCTTACTTCGGGAGGATTTGCGGGATAGTGCTCGGACAGCCATTTATGAAAAGGTTCGGTTTTCAGTCTGTTGGTGCAAAAGGCGGTGGACTGAGCGCCAGCCTTAAACGCCTTGATTTCCATACACACGTCGAACTGATCCTTAACATCCCATCCGGGCATATTGGCGTAAGTAATGGGAACGCCCAGATAATCCGAAACCTGTTTTTTGAAACGCTTGATATCAGCGTCTTCGGTTCGAGGACACAAATCATGATTGAGCAAGATCGTGTCCTCTGCTCCGAACTTTCTAACTACTTCCACGGCGGCAACCGCAGAGGAATGACCGCCAGAAAAACAAACGATGTGCTTCATACCGACCACAACCATCTCGGCTGAGGTCAACCGTCTAATCCTCCCTTGCTACCGGCCAGATGGCTTTCACGCTGTAACAGACGGCTTTACTCTACACTTATCAATCTTGTAGAAACCCGGTTTACCGGGATTGGTATTAGCTCCTTTCTAAATTTGAATTATTTTCGCCGCCCTTAAAAATCGCATGGGGCAGCGGAATAGGTTTTTTGGTAAAATATACTGTGTTGAATTTCAGATCCATACCGACTCCTTCTTTGCAAAACGGTTCAGCAATATACTTACGGTAAGCTGTCCGATCCGATTTACATAGGGGCAATTAAGCCGGTCAGGATGCGGGACGCTGTTTCCCAGGTCAATAACCAGATCGCGGGTATTGTAGGAAATATCCTGCGTGATAATCGGAGTTGCGTAAATCACCACATCCCGGTTCTGCGTAGCTTGCAACAGGCTTTTTGTTTTGGAATGTGCTACTGTAACCGTCGCGTTGTTAAAGTCCAAATACTTCGCCAGTTCTTTAACGGCGTGCCCTCGGCCTACGATGGTAATATCCTTCTCCCATACCAATCCAGACTCAATTAGCAAATCCATGACTGCTTGAGAGACCGCCGACATTCCGGGAGAATAAGAGTGGTCAATATCCACATCAGGATCGAGAATAGAGTTGAACGACACTGTTTCACTATCCACAACAATCCCTCGATAGGGAGGGAGAGGGTTGGACGTATGATCACAGTTGATACCAAGCTGGTCTGCCTTACGCTTGATGGCTTTCAGGAACACGCTATCCTGAGAACCAAGCAGAAGCAGCTTGCCGGAAGGATGTAGGCTTGCAGTTTCCGCATCCAAAGCGGCGGAGAGTTTTTTGATGTTTTCCATTACATCAATCATAAGGCGCTCCTTTTTTTATTTGTATTATTCTACCGGAATACCAATATACTCAAGGACTTGCCGCATACCCAAACCATGTTCTTCCCACGGCCTCATGCAGTAATCCCAGAGCTTTGGGTGCGTGATTTTTAGACGCTGGAAACGGTTTGGAGCTTTTTCAAGGTGAGCGCCAAAGGCACAAAAGACACAGCCAGTACGCTTTTCGCCTGTCGTCGTCCACCCCCCCCCATCAGTTCTGACGATCTCGCCATAAACTGAAGCATAGGGGACTTGGTAAGTATAGAGGTATTCCAGCACATCTTCCTCAGTCCAAAAAGACATGGGTTGGGAGCTGGGCTTCTTACCGGAAAAAGCATTACATCCCATACGTAACCATGTGGCACGCCGAGATCTGCTCTCGTTTGCCATAGTTGCAATAATAGGTACTCGACCAGTTTCCTTGGAGTATTTCTTCATAGGCTGCTTCTTCATGATTGTACAGCACCGAGAAGAAACCTTGAATGGGGCATCCAATAGATAGCACCATTTTTTACAGTTGAACTCTGACGGCGTTCCGTTGCTCCGCATGATCTCTCCATGTAGCTCTTTCCATCTGAAAGAACCAGGCTTATGCCCATATTCCACAGTGTTAGCTACACGCTTCGAGACAACGGGATATCCGTACACCTCAATGACTTTACGGAAGTTCATCTCAGGCCGGACAATCGTAACGTTTTCACAGCTCTTAACAAATTCTCTGACTTCCGGGAACTCAAGCCTGGTATCAGAGAAAACAGCAGGCACATCGGGGTAGATCCGCCGCACAATATCGAGTAATACGGTAGAATCCTTACCACCGCTAAATGCCACATAGACCTTCCCATCGTAGTGCTGATACCACTCGATGATACGAGCGGTAGTGATCTGGATTTTGCGTTGGAGAGGCAGGCGCTGCATTTCTTCCAACTCTTCTCTGCTATGCAAAGCACCCACCTCCCCGGTTCCAATGATTGTCGTCATCGCCGCCCAATCCTACCGTATAAATCAGCACCAGAGCCAAAAGCAGTAGGATGATACCGTCCATTGGTTACTCTGTGGTCTCCGGCAGAGCGGGGACGCTGGCATAGCTGGCACGAGCCAGCCACTCGTTGATGACCTTGTTGAAAGTATTGTCGTTGCCCATGTACTTCTTCAGCATGGCAGCAGTCAGACCGGCTTCGGCGCTGAATGTATCACCGGGCTGGCACTTCACAACCGTCTTATCACCGTCATCCCAGAACACGATGGTAGCCGGGTTGCGGAAGATCACATTGACGGGCATCGGCAGACGGCGAGAAGCAGGCTGATTGGCTTGGAGCTTCATTGCCGCATTCCAACCGTTGGAGAAAGGATCTCCGCTGGGAGCGAGATGGGCAACAAAGCCGCCGTCCGGCATACACAGGCCGCTCAGAAGCTCATCAACGAACCGTTCAGCAGTTACCGGGGGGGGTGCCATAACAGAGATGCGGGGAGCGATGTAGGGAGTGTGGATCATGTCGGGAATCATAGTTATTTCCTCCTATTCAGTGTGCATTGCGGTCACAGGCGTTCAACACCATGACCTGGTTCCAGATATCATTACCAAGCAGACGTTTGATTTTGCTAACCGTCTTACTCGGATTATCTGACTTTTCAACCGCATACGGCCACATATGCCAGCGGATCAGCAGCGCCACAGTAAGGCGCTGGTTAGGACTGAGATCGCCGGTATAGCAGAAGCTGTCATAAGCTCCTACACGCTCATGATGATAGAAGTGGGCGATCTCAGTGGGATTACCTTTGATGTCATGAAATACTTTGGTCTTCTCTTTGCCAATATCGTGTAGCAACGTAGCGCGGAGCAGAACAGCATCGGCATCTTTATAGTGGCTGATCAGATACTGCCATGCCGTCATAGAGTGCTGACCAACCGTGTACTCGTGGTGCGGGTTATCATGTTCCAGCTTGGAGAGACGAAGCATGAGGGTATCAATCTGGTCGTGGCGATCTTCGTCGCCCACGATTCTGATTTCATCCCAACCCTCCGCCATCATGGGAACATCGAATTTGAAGTACATCCTTTGGATTACAGACTCCGGGACAGAACGTTCCCGATTATTGTTGCGCTCCAGACACACCTCATAGGGTGTCGCCATGAAAAGACATACTGTCCGCAAATCATGTTTGTGGAGCGCTCGGACACGATTAAGGAACCCGATACGGCGCTTGTAGTTGATATTGGTTGCGTCGTACACCACATCCTTGCCATCCACCAGATCCTGCAAAACCCTTTTGTGAAGGGTTTGGAAAACCAAGTCCTGTTGGGTTTGGTCGTTCTCGTTACCAAGAACTTCGGCACGGATTGCATCGCTGGAGTGGACGACGGCGTTAGGGATGCTTTCGGCAGTGAATGACTTCCCGCTACCAGGGAGGCCAACCATCATGTAAAACATCGGCATCTCATTCTCCTCCTTGGATTTCCTTTAAGAAGGATCGTTTGAGAATTTCAACGGTAGCCTTTTGCAGTACCTCATTGGCGTGCTGGTTGATCGAAACAGGTACCGTATCCATATAGCGCTTTTTGTCTTCGGTCATAGATTGAATTGCAGTGCTCATCAGTGCCCGTGCTTCTTTCAAAGAGTAGCAACCGCGCTTCACCTCTTTGAGATAATCACACTGGTTACTGATAAGACAGTCAGCGTAAGGCTCGCCGGCTTCGTAACGGGTCATAAACTCCCGCAGCCGCAGAGCATGGTGAAGCTGCTTCGGGTCATACCCAAATGCCTCAATCTTGTCCATTGTGGCAGGGTAGGGGTGCTCCATTGCCTTTTGCTTTTCCAGAGCCATACCCATAATGCAGTTCATCCCGGCGTAGTTGTTGTATCGGGCAATCTCTTCACGAGCGTCCAGAACAGGCTGGAAAAGATCGGCATACTCCGGGTTGATAATGGAGTAAGGGGTGAACAGGATCTCAACAAAGTTGACATTCTGCTTCTTGATACAGTCAAACATGAGGCGGATGTCTTTGAAATCCACGTGTTCGTTATTCTCCATAATGTGGGTAGTGCTGAGAGGTTTGGCGTTCAACACGAAATCGGAAAAGCTGGGCAACATGATTGCCTTGGTGTCAATATCGCTACCCTCATAGTCAAGGTTATAATTCTGAGAACCTTGCAGGAAGAGGCCAACCCAGCCTCCCCTGCAATGCTCCAAGACGGGCACCAGATGTTCCCGCATCCGCGCCATAATCTTCTGGCGCTTCTGCTCATTCTGGATCAAAGTCGTCATCGTCATATCGCTCCTTTTTGATACAATCCCGGATCATTCTCCGGTATAGGCTTGAGTCGAACTGCTCCATATCTGCCCAGCTTTGAAGTTGTTGATAAAGTCAAGAACGACTTTTTCATCCATTCTGTTCTCCAACATCCTGAGCTTCTTCCATATCAGGCGCGGCGGCGGTGTCTTTGATCAGCCCCTCCAGCGCCTTGAACGCAAAGTTTTTATGCTTATAGGCGGCGAACTTGGGACGGTTGACAATGCGGCACACGACACCTTCCCGAACATGGGTATGACCGACAGGATCGGGGCCGTCATAATACTGCTCGGCTTTGGTTTTAATCCATTCACCAGCATTGGTTAGCTCGCAAGAAGTTCCTGTGAAGATTTCCTCTTCGGGAATAAGCCCCCTATACATCAGAGGAACATATTTGACACCCATCTGTTCACAACGATAGCGCATAAAGTCGGGCGGATACTCTACCACATCGCCATCTTCGTTGGTCATCGTCATGCGGTAAACGAAAAGATTGGACTTGGGATGTTCCTTGCCATCGGGGGCGCAGCCATAGCTGAATGTGGTGGTTTTACCGTACTGTTTGGTAAACTCCTTGTCGTTCAGCTTAGAGTTATTTCCGGGATTCATGATGGGCGTACCATCGTCAGTGAATCCAACGACCTCATAGTAGACTGTCTCTCCCTTGTAGAGCTTTCCTTCAAATACCTTGGCGTGTTTCTCTCGGAAGGCGTTATTACCGTAGTAGCCTCCCTCATCGAAGGTGCCCAGAACCACGCGGCGGGTTCCGGTGACGTAGCCCCAGTCATAGATAGGTGCTCGCTTGATCTTGGAACGAATCACATTCGGGGTCTTACGGCTCTCATAGAGCCACTTCTCCATACGGTTCCGATATTTATAGCCCTGCAACACAGGCAGATAGCCGGTACGCTGAGAAGTTCCGTGCATTTTCAGGGTAACTTCTACCAGATCCCCAGCATGGAATGCGGAGAGATTGTAGGCCAACTGCTCCGTGTCAGCGTGTTCTTGGAAGAGTGGGGAAATAGGATCAGAACGCTTACGAACATGATTGCCACCCCCCCCACTACCGGAGGCGCGTTTGACGGCGGGTATGTACTTCTCGCAGATAGTGATACCGTTCAACACAGAGATCGTATCGCCCTCTTGGAGCTTCTTGATATCGGTAAAAGAAGCCAAACAGGAGAGAGGGAGGAACAGACCGTCGCTCTTCTCGCCCCGGAGCTTGAGAGCCTTAATATTCCGCTTCTCCGGGTCAAGGTATCCGCCAGCCGGAGCGCCGTTCTCATCCTTGCGCCGCAGCAAGTCATTCTTCTGTGCGAAATCCAAACCGAGTTTGCCATCGGTAGGGAAGTACACGCCCAGCTGATCAGGGTCGGTGCCGAGATCCACAATTACCGTATTACCGAAACATTCGCCACAGAGCAGCCGGTCGGCATTGGTATGCTTCCTCAGATTGTGAATCCTGGTAACATAGGCACAGTACATTATATTCACTCCTCGTTAATTTACTTTGTCACTAATTAAAAATACATGGATTTCAGCTTATGAGAGACAGTCACGATAGCCTCTGCCGCTTCGTGCATCTCATTAACAGTGGTATTGAACCCCATTGAAATACGCACAGTACAGGCCGCATCTTCATCAGACATTCCAATACCACGCAAAACGTGAGAGGATTTAGCACTGGCAGCGCTGCACGCAGAACCAGCAGAAAGGTAGATATCCAACTGATCCAACAGAAGAAGCAGAGATTCGCTGTTGACGCCAGGGATGGTCAGGCTGATGATGTTAGAAGAATAGTTCTCGCTATCACCGTTGATATAGAACTCCCCAGGCATCCTTAGCCCCAAATCAGTTAAGAATGTATCTCTGAGCAATCCCCACCGTAGCTTCCAGTTCTGGAGGCGTTCAGTAACGATTTCTGCTGCTTTGCCGATTCCTACAATTCCCGGAACGTTCTCGGTACCACCACGCATTCCGTTTTCCTGGCCTCCACCGATAATCCACGGGGATTTACGGATAGAATTGCTGATATAAAGCACACCAACACCCAGAGGAGCACCGAACTTATGACCGGACATAGAACAGAAGTCAATTCCGCAGTCCTTCACGTTCATATTCACATGGCCTGCCGCCTGCACAGCATCGGCATGGAATACGGCATGATACCTTTTGCAAAGGGTTCCGATTTCTTTCATAGGATTGACAGTGCCCAGCTCATTATTTACCCACATGATAGAAACAGCCGTCGAACGTCCATCACGAGGTAAATAGTTAGACTCAGCAGTATGGGCATCCGATAAAAAACGCTCCAGATCATTTAGGTCTACGCTACCATCTTTGTGGACTTTGATATAATGGCGATGACAGTGTGCAGACATAGGTTCCAGAACCGAATCGTGTTCCAGAGCAGTTGTTAAAATCAAATCGCCGCCAAAGTTTTGCAACCACGCATTGTTCGACTCTGTGCCACCAGAGGTAAAGAACACCTCTGAGGGATCGGCACCAATCATTTTAGCTACCTGGCGGCGGGCATTTTCAACAGCTTCACGAGCATTGACCCCTTGGGTATGGAGGCTTCCGGGATTGCCTACATGATCGGGCCGGAGCCAAGGGAGCATAGCTTCCAGAACCTCCGGGAAGACCGGAGCGTTGGCAGCATTGTCGAGATATACCACGTATTTCACTCCTTTGATAAAAGAGGCTCAGAGCGTAGACAGCTACTTGCTACTCTATCGTTCTGAGCCTCCTTAATGGTTTACTTTGTTGCTTATGCGGAGATAATAGGACGAAGGGCATCGTCCACCTGCTGATACCGCTCTGCGTTGATGGCCTCCAACAGGCAGTCATAAGGATCAGTCTGACCGCTCATCACCATCTTGGCGATATTGGGAGAGAAACCGCTGACCAACGCAACACCCAAATCGTTCTCCTTAACAGGAATGGTGCCGCTACGGGAGTTGACATTCCAGAATACCAGACGAGGAATCTGATATCCGGCTTCCGCATACCGCTGGGCGATTACCTCAAACAGGCGGGGAGTAGGTGCGACCCGTCTGCTATATCCCCACCTATCATGGGAGATTGCGCCGATGGTTGCACAACCATCGAACTCCATATCAGAGATGATAAGGATGTTCGCGGGAAGATCGCTCTGATTCATGTGCTTGTTGATCGCCGTAGTGAGGATCAGGTCGAATACGGCCTCGATATTGGTGTTGGCAACCTCGTTATGGGTAGCCGCGATCCGCAGTTTCTCACGAAGGTTCTTGCCTCTGCTCAAATCGACCAGCTGAGGATGTTCAGAGAAGGTGATGTACTGATCCTTGAACTGACCAGAAGAACGCTCGGCGAAGTAGATCGCCAGAGAGTTTGCTACTTCCAGCGCAGACACATCAGTGTTGCCGACTCTCACTCTCATACTACCAGAACCGTCGGCCACAACGATGGTGTTACCACAGCCCTGCACCGTATCGGGGAGATTCTTCCACAGCACTTCCAGATTGGCGTCGGTGCTGCCGGCATAACCGTACCGATGTACGATGTCATGCGGGAAGAGAACAGAAGCGTTGATCTTGGCCTCGCCTTTCTCCACAGCACCCAGGAATGCACGTCGGCGATCCTCGTCGTGACGGAGGAAAGCGCTGTTGTACTGCAGGTTGGCACGAGAGGGGACACGCTGATAGTCGATTTCCTCCCACTGCTTGGCGGTCATCTGCTGCTCCACAACGAGCAGATAACGGGAGAGATTGGCGAGGGTGTGCTGATACTGGCGCTCAGTCATGCCGACAGCCTTCCGCAAAATCTGGGCATAATGCCGAGTTTGCTTGGAAGAAGTCTTGCAGCGGGGCATCCACTTTGCCAAAAGAGAAATGGGCTTGCCCTCTGCCGCATTTTGGGCGTCGTCATAAAGCTGCTCTTTGACCAGCCCGGTCACACAGTCACACACGGGCGTATCCAGCAGGCACCACAGATCGTCCCAGCGACCGTACTCAGGTACCAGTGCCACCACAGGGGCGACGTACTCGGGAAACTCCTTCGCCAGAGGCACCATACAGGCGCGGAACAGCCGGCGCTCGCCCAGGCCACCACGGACATCACGAGCATAAAAGAGCCATTTCATTGCCATCAACTTGTCCTCGAAGAACGCCTTAGTGAAGCGCTGAGAGATGTCGTGCTCGCTGGCGCTACGGAGAGATGCCACAGCGAAATTGAGATCCAGGAGAGCCTTGCCGGTAGTGCGGAAGCCGACTGCACCGTTCTCGGTGACAGAGACATTGCACTCGTTATTCAGCGTGCTCTTGATCCCATCCATAAAGTTACTCATTATCTCTTACCTCCTATATTGAGATACCCAGGACACACTTTTTATTTACTGTTGCTGTTTATGCCCAGAGAAATGGAGCGGCAGGTAGGACTCGAACCTACGAATGGCAGCTTGGCTTCCTTGAACATTGCTGTTAGCGGAACTCCTCGTTTCGCATTGTAATAGGGCTGCTGTGTTGACCACTTCACCACTGCCGCATGAAGCTCGTCTTTCCGAGCCGTCACAACCCAGTTCAAGATATTTGGGTTGAATATCTGGCGTTTACCGTCAGCATAGACATAAACGATCCCAAAGCCCTATGCCTATCCGCCCATTAGCAGGGACGGCTTCTGCTTGTGCCAGGGGTGGGACTCGAACCCACGACCACGGGATTAACAGTCCATAGAAAGTTGCTGTAAGCGTCTCAACAAGACACGCATTAGTACGCGCTCTGTCCGACTGAGCTACCCTGGCGTACGCCCCGCCGTAGCGGGGCTATTTTGCATGACCCCTCTTATGTGCATTTTCTACTCAAACCCAGCCGTATAATACGGCAAACAGTTATACCGATCGGTTCGGCTTCCAGCACTATTATGGCTGGCGGCGAACCAGGTTTTCACCGTACTGTAAATTATCGGGGTCGAGATAATGACATACGGCAAGGAACAACAGACAAGCAAACCCATATTCAACATTAGTCTGTCGCACCTCCTTTTTTTTGTAACTACACTAAGTAGCTTGTTGCAAGGAGTGGGACTCGAACCCACGACAATCAGTTCCCTTTTTACATAGCTGTTAGCGCAACTGGGGGAGGGGAACGTTACGCATTTTTTATACTGGCGCTCTACCAACTGAGCTATCCTTGCATGGCGGGGAGGCTTTTTCATTGCTGTCTGCGTTGCTCTGTACGCATACGAATACGGAAACCTCCCAGAAACCGCTATATCCGTAAAATGGCTCTTTGCCACGTGTGCGGGACACATTCTCATTTCCAAAGCAGGTAATGTTGATGGTTGCTGTTAGTGCCCCAATTCGTTACTGTTCATTCATCGTCGCATTCATTACTGTACTGTCATCCGAAGATGACTTAGGGCTTGTCTCGTATTCTATTCATGGCTTTCTCCACATACCCGGCGCTGGACGCCGCTGCCGCTGATCACTTTGAATCACAGAACGATAGCCAGGAACTTCTTCATGACACACACAACCCTTCATATAGATTGATGACGGTTTTTTAGGAGCTACGGAGTCGAACCGTAAGCAAAAGTTTTGCAGACTTTCAAGGTAAAATTGCTGTGCGTGTCCACCGTCGATTACACGTTATGAGCTGCCACCGGACGCTCCCATGTCGCCCGTCTTTCCGGGCCGTCAGCGGTCTTTCCCGCCGTCAGAGAGAGGAGGTGATAAAGAGTTCGCCGCTATTGCGGCTTGGCGGAGGGGATGGGACTCGAACCCACACACCCTTTCGGATTACTAACAGTTTAGCAAACTGCTTCCTTACCAGTTAGGATTACCCCTCCACGCTTTTCAACGAGACGCATTGAGTCAAAGTAAAAGTTTGATAGTTGTAAAATTGCTGTTAGCGCCTCATACTCCGGTTGGTCAACCGAATGAATTACTCACTCACGCTCTCTGCGGGACTGGTATCCAGGAGCTTTGCGAAGTTGGCGATGATAGCGGTATTGTTCTTCCGCTGCTGGGACATGGCGGCGCGTGTCGCGGCCAGTTCCTTGGAATAGGTGTCGATCTCAGCCAGGTCGTTGTCGATCTGCTGGTTGATACCCTCCAGCTCATTCATTGTTCTGGTAACGATGTCTACCGCCTCGCTTGCCTGACGAGCCAGACGAGCAACCTCAGTCTGCTTTTCCTGCAGGAGATCGCGGGTGACAGGTACGGGGACGGCGTTTTTACGGAATCTCATTGCTTTCACTCCTCTTACAGAATAATTTTCTTTGTTGCTATCCAAGAACTAAATGGCCGAAGCCATTTAGTAGAATAGTTGCTTGTAGAGCTTGTAGTCTCTGATCCGGGCTGTGTGCTTGACCTTGCTGGACAGATCCTCGCAGAACACCTTAGACGCAAACTCCGGGTCTTCCAGATTGAACTGGGTACTCTCGCATTCCAGCAGATGAGCACGGTAGAATATACCGGACTGGTGTATTACGTTATACCGTAGCGAGTAGGCACCGTCCATCAGGGTATTCAGACGATTTACCAGACCCTGCATCTTAGAGACGTTGATCTTGCTGTTCCGCTCCGTCCGAATTAGGTTATCTGAATAGACATAGGCACGGAAGATTACGCCTCTGGCCTGCTGGTAGTATCCCTCTGCATCCCTCAGACGCTTGAATATCTGCAAGATTTCAAACGGCATCTCGGTCTTCTCACCGTTTATCATCACGCCGTCATCAAGCACATCTTCCTTGGGGAAATTGAGGATCTGCTCTTCGGTCAATCCAAACCAAGCCAGGTAAAGAATTACAGCGGGCAGGTCAAACAAGGTTTCATCGTAGCACTCGGACACTTTGATGGAATCCTGGATTGCCTGGTGGAGCATACCCAAGTTCTTGTAGTATTGCACTCCGCTGGTCTCGTTGATTTTCAGGTCGTCCACAGTGACGGAGGCCAAAATGCTTTCCTGTTCTGCCGGCAGCACGCCATTGGCAATCAGGTATCGCACATAGCTCATCACATGGCTTTTATAGTTGAAGAAAATGCTGGTGTGACGAACCCTCATGGAGTTGAACATGGACACATACTGTTCCTTAGTAAAGCCATTGTCCAGCGATTGGCCTGTCTGCTCTTCATAGGCCAGAACCTTTTTCCAGGCGATATCAAAGTTTTTCTTGACGCCTACCTTAGCATAGCCGCCGTCCGGGTCTTCAAAGAATTTGTTACGGATCATATTCCCCTCTCCAATCCGTTCAAATCATTTTCTATGTTGCTATCTTACCATACGTAGCTGAGATTGTCAATAGCAAACAAGAAAATTATTTGCGAAATTTTTCGGGGACATCCGCTTCACCTCACTCTGTCGCCGGCACGTCCATCATATGCTTATACAGGAACTCACGATCCGTTACGGACAGGGAAGAGAGGATTGTCAACAGCCGATCCGGGCCGGTCACGATCTTTCTCCATTCCGTATAATGAGCTTGCCACACACCGAGCCAATACTGAGCAAGGCCGGTAGCGTCTTGGTTTTGCTTGAAAAACCCATCCAGCAAAGCGATAATCTCTTCACTGGACGCTTCGAGAGGACGCTTGATATCCTTGCCCTTCCCATGCGCAACCAGAACCAGGCGTGCGCCTTGAGCCAGCTGGACGTTGAGGTAGACATAGGCAGAGGACGCTGACATCTGTACGGGGAGGACACCAGTATACGGGAGCTTAATGTCCGTCTCGCTGATACTCCGCATCCCCACGGCGCTGACATCTAAATCATATTTGCCGAAGTTTGCTGCCATACTGTTTACGATGTGCATTTTTACGCGCCTCCAAATAAGTATTAGGTTGACTAAACTGAAAACGTGTGATATGATATAATCAACTTCACGAATATGTTCGTGCCTGGTATTTACTATACCAGTTTGCTTTCGTGCTGTCAAGTGCTTTTCACGAAAAAATTCGTGACATTCAAATTCTCTGTTTGGAGGTTGTGTTATGGACTCTGTCATTTTTACAAGGATTAAAGAATTGTGTGCTGAAAATAACATCACAATCAACAAACTGGAATCCGAACTTGGTATGAGCCAATATTCTATTGGAAGGTGGAAAAGCTCTACCTCTCCAACCATTGATAAAATCTCCAAGATCGCCGAGTATTTCCATGTCTCCATTGACTACCTGGTAGGCGCTTCTAATGTGCGCTCTACTGCCGATACCATGCTTGGCGACCCCGACTATATTACCCTCCAGCGAGCCAGAGAGCGCATGACTGAGCAGGATAGAAACCGCATGATGGGCATTCTGAAAATCGGATTTGACTACGCTTTTTCCGATGAGAATGATCCGCAGCAGAAGAAGTCCGTTTTATTGGACACGGAATAAGTTATAATATGCACCCATGATGTCTCCGTGTAGCGAAAGGAGGGCAAAATAGTGAGGAGTGTTTTTGTACAGCGTAAGGTCTTGGAGCTTTACCAGGACATGGATTCTGTATCCTACCCTATCCAACCTGAATTGCTCTTGCAGTGCATCCCCAAAAGCTGTCGTATTTTGTCGTATCAGGAAATGGCCGAAGTCACTGGATGCACTGTCCAAGACGTTGCCATTCTATGCAAAAGCAATTCTGGAGCGACGCACTACGATCCAGATACAAACCGTTATCTTATTCTCTACAATGCTGAAATGAACGCTGGCCGTATCCGGTGGACTTTGGCGCATGAGATCGGCCATATCTATATAGGCCATCTGGAAGTCATAGAGGGAGCCGAAATCGCCTACAATGAGCAAAGGGGCTTCTATGACCAGTTCGAGAGCGAGGCAGACTACTTCGCCTGGAATTTACTTGCTCCGCTTCCTATCCTGCGCGAAATGGGTATCCGTTCCGCTTCTGAGATCAAGGCAACATACGGGCTATCCAATCAAGCGGCAGCACTTCAATTCGACCGATACACAAAATGGTGCAGAAGCCATGTCAAAACGGCATGGGAAAACGGAATGCTTCGTATATTCCGCAGTAAATACATGGCCTAAATGAACCGCCCTCCGAAGAGGGCGGTTTTATTATTAGCTGATCTTCTGTTCTCCCCAAGAGATTTTGAAGTTTCCGTCCTCGTCTGCCTCACGAGACATCAGCAGGCTCATCAGGTCATAATCCACGCCAAAGCGGTCATACACCTCATCCAGATCTACGTCCTGCCCCTTCATGAAAAGGTTCAGTTTCTCTTTGGCGAGCACCATTTGCATCTGGTTGGACTCAATGCTTCCAGAGTAAGTAACAAAGTAGATGTCTTTCCAGTCCGTAGAGGTAAAGCGAACAAACCGCATATAGAACTGGCTCATCCGCGCATTGTTGTAATGCAGCTCCGGGATGATAACTTTGTTGACGAACTCAAAGTTGACAGAGGAGGGGAGGCACTGCTGGGTACAAAGGAGAATGCCGTTTCCGCTTTCTTTCAGAGTATTTTTTAGCTTCCGACGTCCGGCCAGAGTGGTGGTAGAGCCGGTCACGACAAACAGCTTCCGATCCGGGAATCTTCTGCGGATTTCATTAGCGTATGCTTCCACTACGTTCTTATGGCGGACACCAATAACTACAATCTCATCCTTCCATTCGCCCACCATGTCACAAACCTTCCGAATTTTGACCGGCGTATTCGGGCTGTCGTATTCCTCTACAGTGTTGGGTGCAGCAGAGATACGGAGCAACAAAGTAATCTGCTGGATCAGCGCCATCATGCTATCCTTGCGACTATTCCCGGTAAGGGCGAAGTATCGCTGGCGCATGGAGAAAAACTCTTCCATGGCCTTTTGATAGACTTCACGCTCTGCAGGAGCAAATGAAACTGGGGTTTGATGAAGTCTACGTATCTCTTTGCCGGTGATCTCAGCGAAAGTCCGGGTGATGACCGAGTAAGAGAGGAGCTTGTTCAGGACATCCGCATTGTAAATGTCCTGGGTTTTCTTACCCACTCCGAAAACAGTGATCCGCTCAGGCAGATGGGATTCAGCGAACAGACTGTATCCAGCTTTATAAGCAGGGAAGGGCTGGCCGTAGTAAGGATTACTTGAACAGTTCAGATATTCCTCACAGTCATCCTTCTCATAGCAATACAAATCTTCTGCCCAGGAGAGCATATTGTAAGAGTTGTTATAAAGCAGCTCAAGCTGAGGCGCACATTCCGAGATGTTGTTCCGGGTGACAGTGCCGGTCATTTCCAGCTTAAACCGTACTCTCCGAAAACAATCCAACACAGCCTTTGTGCGCTTGCTATCCGGGTTGGTCATCTCGTCGGACTCATCGAACACCAAGCACACGTTCTGGTTCCGCATTTTGATATGGCGCTTGATCTGCTTACGGTACTTGGTAAGCATATTCAGGGTGATGATAACGAACTCCCCATCCTGTACTTTGTCGAGGTCGGCGAGGCACTTTATCATCCGGTAGTTGGTCATGCCATAGTTTTTGAACACCAGATCCCAGTTGTTCTTGATGGAGATAGCAGTGGACACCACCCACACATTACGAGCGCCCTGACGCTCCATCCGATACCGGCCTGTGGAGATGCCGGCCAGCGTCTTGCCACCACCCTGTTCCCACTGTAACAGATGATAACGCTTCTGAAGAACGAGGTTCAGGTCGTACTTCTGGGTGTTATTGAGGTGAATCCACTCCTCGTTCTCATTGTCATAAACGGTAAAGTCATCCAGGAACTGAGCGATCCCGGCGTCCTGTTCCATCTCGGTAAAAGGTTTCGTCTCTCGCTCATAGTCGCGCTGCTTACGACGAATAAGGCGGGCATACTGCTCAAGACCTGTATCATCCGCTTGTCCAGAGGCGAGGGCATAGAAGGGAACGAGCTGTTTCATGCCGTCGCTCATGCTGTTCTGTGCCTTTTTGCTGTACCCTTTGTAAATCAGCCCTCCATCCTGCTTGACCAGTCGTACCACATTCTGGCTGGGCTTCTTATGCTGAGACTTGATAACACGACGAAGATAGGCCAGTACCTTAGCTTCCGTAATACGGATTTTTGCCCATTCCTCATACTTCATATCCTTGGGCTGTTCCTGATGGCGGAACTTGTAGAGATATTCCTGACACTTGGCATATTTGTCTATCAGTTTGGGGTTGGACTTGATATGGAACATCAGCTTCCGCACTTCATACTCGAACGCATTGTCGCTCCCACCCATCGACGCCAGCTTAACACGGGCACTGTTGCTCCGCATCCGCTCTCTGGCCGGGGCAACGACTTCCTTACGGACGATCTCAAGCAGCTCTGCCGCGTTATTCATGTCGGTCAGGTTGAACCAGTTGGCGCTGTTCAGAGCATAAGGTTCTCCCTTGTCGGCAGCGTCCAGCTTCTTCTGCCAAAAGAGTATCTTGGTAGCGTAGCTATCCACGCCAAGAGATTTGAACGCATCCTTCTGAATAGAGACCTGACCCAGGAAAGAGAAATCTTTTGCCAGTTCGGAAATTTTCGCGCCGTCCAAATATTCGTCGGCCAGGAAAGACGCCGGCACCACAATCGCCATAATGCCCAGAGGCTTCAGCAACTTCGCCGCTTTCAGGCAGTAGTACATCTGAGAGATGATCTCGCCACCCTCCGTCTCCCATTTCAGATTGAACGGAGGGTTGCCCACTACATAGTCAAACCGCATATGCGGCTGATAGAAACGGATATCACGGTGTTCCAGATTAGCGGCGGGGTAAAGATAGTGCGCTACTTTGTGGGACTTGATGTCCAACTCACAGCCGTAGAAGTTTGCCTCCAGCGGCATGAAGTTACAGAAGTTGGCGATGCCAGAGGTGAGGTCTGCTACCGTTTCGTCCATAGCAGGGGACAGCGCCTCCATGATAAACTGGCAAAGAGCGGGAGGCGTAAAGAACTGACCGTTCTCGATCTCCTTCTTAGCCTCCGCATACTCATGATAGTTGGCAAAGTCAGAGCGTTTCAGGCCATGCAATCCACCGTCTCCGGTATAGGCATTATAGATATCCTCGCGGGAGATCCCAGACTGTTCGGCCAAATCCTGGTCTACCAAATAGAGGATCTTGTCGTTCAACTCCTGTCGGGCTTCCTGGGGAATCGGTTCATTAAGGTATTGATACTTCATTCTTTCACCTGCTCTATCTTTCTTTTTCTGGAGAGAGGCTTTTGTGCGGAGTCCTCTCAGAACCGCGCCCCTCACTTCTATTACAGAAAGAAAAGGGGGATTGCTAACCGGTCAGGCTCTTTTTCTTACCTGATACCACTTTGTAACGCAGTCTCCAAAAAGCGGGCAGGCGCGAGAACAAGGATAATTGACGATCTTCTTTTCATCCAAAAGACAGGGCATACTGTCTCTGGAGGCTCCAAGATCAATCTCACTTTGCCGGAGCAATTTATCCGTAAACCCATTGACATACCTGTTATCATCTCTCACTTTGGCTAACTGGAATAGGGTGTAGATACGCTCCGAAAGATCGGGGTCATGTGTGGCATATTGCTGAAGAAGCTGGCGCAGCTCATATCCGGGCTTGTCCGCGCCCGCCATATAATCAAACAGCGCCTCTCTCAAAATCGCTTCCATCAGCTTCCCGGTGTAGTCTTCCTTCGGACAAGCGCACTCAGCGCTCATGTATGCAGCGATGGCCTCCAACGGCGGAGCATTTTCGCCCGCGAGTTTGCAATGCCCTTTGCAGCACATGATGATATTACAGGTTCTTTGTTCCATAACCTGCCTCCTTTTTGCTCAGATAGTTTCTTGTAGCCCTCGCTACACCCTCCAAAAAGCGGTTCCACTCCATGTTATATTCACCTGTCGGCCATTGGTGGAAGTCCCGAAGCATAGGCCAAACTGTGGCAGAAATTTCCACGTCGTTCAGGAGTTTTACCAATGGTACAAAATTGGTAATCCTCAGCCATGCGTGGCAAATATATAGCACCCGTTCCTCCATGTTGGTGCGCGGATCAATCTTTCCGGTGGAGTGCGTTTCCGAAAAGTAGTCGTTATGCTTGATATATAAGTCGTCACCTTTTAGGAATAGCTGGCACTGACATATTCCCTCAAAAGGGACAGAAGCGAATTTCCTAACGCCTCTGATTTCTTCCGGCTTTGGGAGCTTGCCACCAGCACAAAGCACTTGGTATTCCGACTTTGGGAAAAGAAACTGTTTACAAAACGCAGCCGGATTAGATAGGGTCTTAGTGATTGGAGCGACCAGTGCCCCGGATTTCCAGAATTGATACTGGCACAAGTCGTACCACATTCCGTCGCTGATATCTCGGGAAAGCATCGCCAAACAGATGCCCGCCGACGTGTTAAACCTGAGAAGATAAACGGTAGAACCTTTGCGTTCCACCGTTTTACAATCGTCGGCGGTAGCAATCATCCGCTCAATGTACTCCACATGAGATTGGTCGGTATGTTCCGTAATTGTGGCGTCCGGGTAGCTCTCCTGGGCTTTCTCTTGGGTGGGATAGTAGAGCAGCAAAGTGTGGCCGTCTGCGGTTTGCACCTTAAACCGTTTCAAAATTAACACCTCCAAAATTTTCGTCTCCCGCCTTAATTACAGACGGGAGACGACGGATGCTAACCTCATCTCTCAATAGTAGCGAGAAGATTTTGGATATGAGCCATTTCTTTGCCCCGTTCCACCGTTTCACCCCGGAAGCAGTGACCACAGTATTCCCAAATACCATTCGGCCAATCTCCGCCGACCTTACGGAAGGTGGCATAGGTGCTCCGCCATTCGCCGGTCTTTTCATCCAGCTTGCTGGAGTACGGCTCGCCCATCTGAGAGCACCGGGCACTCATACAAACAGGTGGCAGACAATCCATTGCATTGTCCACTACGGCCTGAGTCACAAAGTCACCGGGCTTTGCGGTGGCGTAGTCGAAGTCATCCTCATCTATGACTTCCTTTCCGTCCCAGACCTGCTTGGGCTTGGGAGCGATGGTGGACACGTCCAGCAGATGAGCGCCAGAGATATTCCGCTTGACCTCCCACACCTCATCCATGTCGCCAACTAAGTTATACAGCTCCTTATGGCTATGGGCGACATTCAGCCGTGACCCAGGCAGGTTATTGGCCTGCTCCGGGAGAGGCACGCCATTGACAGTAGCATGGTAACTGGCAGTGATGTAGGAGATCACCTTGAGGAAGTCCGCCATGTTGCTCACACTGCTCATAGCCTCCATAAACTCAGGCCAAGTATGGTCGCAGGCTCCAAGGCCGAAGCGTTCCATTTCAGCCTTGTCGCCGTTATATTCCTCGGAAACGATATAGCTGTCATTCAGATCGTTCCAGAAAATCACTTTCCGTCTGGTCATGTCAAACTCTCCCCACATCGAAAGTATAGTTGCTTGTAGCAAGTCCCCAGAATTTCGTATCCTCGCGTCTCTCACCCGAATATACCGCATTGATACAATAAATCTCGTTCCCTACCATAATGTCCATGCTTCTTCCTGTTTTGCAAACAGTTCTCAAAACTCGTTCTGCGAGACATTTATAGATGCCCAGAGACAAGAGCTTTTCAAGTGCGTCTTCAAAACTCATAACATCCTCCTCCTGTCAAGGACGGCACGGCAGCAGAAATGCCGGCTCGTCCCAGTTGACACTATCTTGCTCATCACGTCCACACCGCTTATACACCAGCAGGCACGGGTACGGCGTCCGCATTGTGTCGCTGCTCCCCATATAGATGTTACGATACGGCCCGACAGCCTCCAAGATATCCAGATAGCGATAAGCGTCGAAATAGCTCGTCATAGGAGCGCCGTTCTCATCCTCGGTGGTAACGGTAATCTTCGGGAAGAGGGGCTTCCCCAAATTCTTCATATCCCTCCACTCACGGATGATCTTTTTGCAATCATCCACAGTGGGCGGCGAAGCAACCAACGAAGCCCTCGCGTCCTTGAGATAGTCCTGAACGTATTTATCATACGTCTCTGTCCGATCACCTACGGGGATTCCCTCGGGCTGTTCCGTAAACAGCACTACCATGGTTCCATCTGTTATGGCAAAATGCTTCTCGCTGGGATGAACACCAGCCAGAGCCTCCGACTGGATTTCGTCATATCGGGTCTGCTCCCGCCCTACAATCCGTTGTAGGGCGGAGAGCTGCTTCTTTGTCAGTTTCATGCCGGGTTCCTCCTCAAATACTGTCCCACAAACTCCTGGACAAAAGCGACACTGCGGAACTTGATATCCACACGGCCATTTTTGAACAGCTTGATATTTTTGACCTTGCTCATGTACGCGATCTCAAACTGGTTTTCCTTGGTATCGTACTTGAAAAGCTCCGGGAACCAATTTGCGCCGTCCTTGAACTTCCCAGTCTCATAGTGTGCCAGCGCATTCAGAATAGTTTTCAGGGACTCACTGGGCTTATACTCAGGGACAGGACTGCTCATCCATTTGTTTTCATCACAATATACCCACGATCCGGTCAGGCGGAGCACATCGTTCTTGATCTCGAACTCTTCCACATACTGATCGGAACTCCAGTTTCTGTGATGAGACGCGTCCCAACACAACCGGAGAAACTCATTCATGGCTCGCTCCTGGAATGAGAATCCGCCCAGCTGTACAAAGATCTCATCCACAACCTGTTCATACCGGAGAGGGAGAGTACGCAAGGACTGTTCGAACTTATCCTTTTCGACCTTATAGGCGTCCAGCTCCTGCTGATAAGAGGCAATCTCGTCTTCGCTCATGCTTCTGTATCCACCCCAGGGCAAATTCGGCTCCTTCGGGCCGGTGGGAATAAGATGCTCCTCAATCTCGTGCTTATCCAGCTCAACACTGTACTTGCGGCTGAAATAATTGACGACAGCTGAAATGAATGTGCGATTCCTATTCTTCATGGTGTCGTAAACACCATCTACGTCGCAATCACCGCCCACATACCGGTCGATAAAGTCGTCGTCTGCGGTCAGGATTCCAGCCTGCTCTGCCTTGGCTGCGGCCATCGCCTCAGCAACCTTCTGGAGTGCCGGCCCAGCCTTATCAAAGGCTTCCTGCTGGCGGAGGCAGAACGCCTTGTCGTCCTCGGAAATTCTGTTATCCGCCTTGATCTCGACGGCGGAGAACTTCTCTATCAAACTCATCTTTCTTCCTCACTTTCATTTTTGTTGTATCTACGAACAACGGTATCGGAGTATTTGTTGGCGTGCCTCACGGCCACGTGTTCCAAAATCAACTTCACGGCCACGATGACAAGCCCAAAGAGGATTTCCATATCAGCCCACCTCACTTTATGGGGTGAGGCTTTTTATAGTGGAGCCTCCCAGACCACTACATTTTCAGAATGAAACTACTATTTGCTAACCTTTTCTCGGAAGTTTTTGTTGAACTGATCCTTGTAGGCAGCAACGCCGTTCCAGTCGTCATACACAACCTTCTCCGTCTGATCTCCCAGTTGGAAAACCAGGTTAGGTCTTGGCTCTCTACCATCCTCCGGTACCCGGCGCTCTCCGCACAAATACCACTTGGCAAAAAGCTGGTGGGCGTGTACCTCACGCAGATAATAACGCTGTGTCTCGACACCTCGGTAAACCTCTCGGCCTGTTCCGTCTTCGATGCCGACGAACATAACTTTGATGACTTTCTCAGGATTGCGTTCCAGATCGTTGTACCAGGAATTTTGAGAACACTTCATAAACCACTCGTCGCAGACCTCAGAGTGTTCCAGCTTTGCGTGCTGTTCGATATAGGCCAGCCCCAGCCGGTCGAACTCATCCTGTTTCATGAAGGACTCTGCCACGTGTCCGGCGTCATCCTGACATATCAGCTTTACACGGTCTGCCAGACACGCCTCGGCGTTCATTCCGACGGCATTGAATTTTTCGTAATCCTGTGGGGTTATGACAGCAACCGTAATCTTCATACTGCTACCTCCTTATACTCAAATCTTAACGGTTCCACTCGGGCTATCCAATCAGGGGTTCCGTTCATCGGCAAAAACATAGTGGGGAGAATAGAGGCTCCCAGCATTCTTGATGTAGTATCTCTTTCGGTTGAACGTGATGTACTGTCTTCCGCCATCATCTATGATCGGCCTTAACTTTTCTGTAATACCATCAGAAACAAGTAGCTTTGCATAGGGGAGAACTCTCTTGTTCCCAAATATCGGAATTGTGTAATCGCATATTTTCTTAATGACTAACATATCTCTATCTCCTTAATATCGCTTGACCCGCACTTTCAAACCGTACCTCTTGGCAAGCTCGATCATGTGCTTGGTGCCACGACTTTCACCGTTCCAGAATGCGGCCAGAGCGTCGGCGTTCTGTGCCATTTGCTCATTGCGTAGGTATCCAGCTCGCTTGCCGTATAATTTCCACTGGGCGGGGTAATAGTCAATGGCGTATCCCTTTTCCATGGCATACTGTTCACCCAGCGTATCAGCGCCCTTGGCCTGTCCACAAACAACGGTGATCTCATCCGTAATATTGCAAAGCAGTTTATCCATGGTCGCTTTCAAAAGCTGGTAGTCATCAAAGTCTCGCCCTCCGGCGATGATAACTCGAAACACATTGACCACCTCCTCACTATATTTACAGACCGTTAGTGTTTCTTGCTAACCAAAGCAATCAACTTTTCCAGCTGCTGTGCGACTGGATCAGTGATCGTCACCAGTGCATAATCCCGTTTGTAGTAAGGTTTACGGTGCTCTTTATCAGTGTACCAGCGGTATGTATGAATGTTGGATTCCGCGTACTCCCGTCGCGCCCAGGCTGTTATACGTTCCACCTCGGCAACAAACACTCCGCCGGATTGACTGTTACTCTTCCGATAGACTCGGAACATATATCCATACTCACCCTGGCCTGCAATACTCGAATTGGCCTGCTCATCCAAAGGAGCGGGACGTAACCGCCCCAGCTCCACCAGCTCATAAACATACTTGGGGATTTTCATGCCACATCCTCCTTCTCAAAGTAGAACGGGACGCCGGCTTGGAAGGGATAAATCGTGAAGTCGTGGTCGCTCCACACTCGCATTGCATGACGGCAAGGCTTATCCTTGGGAAGAACAATCCGCTTCTTGCCGCCAAACATGATTTCGATATGATCGTCGGCGTATCGGTTCTCAACTTCCAGCAGCTTGAAGATATAGGACTTCGCGGTTTCCTTGACTTCCATGACATACCGATAGGCTTGAAAGACATTGCCATCATGCTCGGATTTGTAACGTCCAGGCCGTAACATAAACACACCTCACTTTTGAATAACTAAGGGAGTATAGAGCCTCCCGTCTTGAATATATGAGCCATCGTTAATGAACTCGAATTTGGTAGCATGGACTCTATTGACCTCGGCCATAACCTGCTCCCAAGTGAGGCTCCCACGATCAATGTAGATTTTCCAAAGAGCGCCGCCACCGACAAATTCATACTCTTTGAAAATTACATGAGGGAGACAGCACATTTTCAAACAGGTATCCAGCCGGTCAACATCTCTCTGGTTCTGATATTTAACGACCATCAGCCGTCGCTTTTGGCTTATGCGTTTCATATACTCACCTCCACACTGTATTTACAAATCGTTCTTTAATTTTGCTAACCAAAAAAAAGAGACGGGATAGATTTCTCCATCCCGTCTCGTTCTGTTCTTATCGTGCGCCAACGCCTGCCAGCAGAGAGGCCATCTTGTCCATCATGGCATGGCCATCCATGATTCGGCCCCAGTTGTTCTCCTGGTAGTTGGAGGTCATGCGGCGGGGAGCGGTATGTCCAACCATGTCGCTCATCGCGTTCAGTGCGCCCCAGGCAGTCCCCTTGAACTTGAGAATGTCCGGCGCAAAATAGCAGATCATGTACTCTTCACGGGCTTTCGTCGCGTTCCGCTTTTCACGCTCGCTCATATCCTCCGTGGCCGGGAACATCTCGTCCAGAATTTTGGCGATCTGCTCATCGGTGACGGTCTTGTTCGCCATCTGGTCGGCGTACACAGCCAGCTTGTCCATGTACTTATTCGCCATGTCCAGACACATCCGCGCCTCCTGGAGCTTGGCCTGAATGTCGCCGGTATGCCGGACAGACCACGCACGCTTTGCGCCGTTCAGTGCGATGTTCAGAGTGTTGTTGCAAACCACCCGGATAGGCGTCATACACACGCGGATAGCGCCGCTGCCGTCGTGGGTGTTGGAGAAGCACAGATACGGCTCGGTCTTATCGCCGACGATCTCCGTATCGGGCAGTTTTGCCAGCAGCCAAATCTTCCGGCCACCCATAAGGCTTCCCGCCGTCTCATAGTGAACCTGACCCTCTCCGCCAATCAGAGCGTCGGTGAACGCAAATGCCTCCGCATTCTGCACCACCTGATACCGGTCACTGACCACGCCCAGCACCGCACCGTCGCTGCTCCGCACATTAGCGAAGAAGTTATCCACCTTGCGCCCGCCGCAAACCTGAATGGGCTTGCGCTGCACAGTCCAGTCCAGACCAGCCAGCCGAAGTGCATCGGCACTGGTCGGCGCTTCCTCAACCTGAGTACCCAGGCCATGCCAGGGTTTCTCGCGTCCAGCATAGAACATACTCTCAACATTCGCAGACATTTTTACGTACCTCCTAAATTTTGTTCTCGTTTGTTTTTTTCTTCGGTCACTATACTTACAGAAAAGAACTGCGTTTTGCTAACCGTCTGTTTAATTATCCCAGATATCGTTGATATCAAAGGAAATGCGGACGTGCCCATCAACGGCAGAAATCACCGTGCCGTCGGCCTTGTTCATGATGGCCGTGAGAGCTGCTGTTTCTTCCTTGTTCAGAGTAGCGGCAGGGGAGAAGTCCAGCCAGAGAATGGCGTGCTTCTCTTTCATGTTCGGGTCATACCCGTCGATCATCCGCACGTCATCGCACATATTCATAAACTCCACCAGGTCGCTTTTGACGGCCTGGTAGAGCTTGATCTTGGAAAAGTTAGCACGTGTTCCGTTGAAGTTTTCGTTATGATCGTGCATCTCTGCGATCTCTTCAGGGGTGTAGTTTACGCGCATCCTTTCTTCCTCCTCAACTCCATGTACTCGGGGTAACTCACCCCCATCAACTCGGCGGCAGCATGAAGCGCCTGCTTCTTATCTCCCAACGGGCCAGCAGGCACCTTGGGAGTCTCGATCTTGTGGGGGTACCAGCGGGAACTGCCCTTCTGCTTGGACACATCATAAGTAATGCTCATATATTCCTCCTTATAAAAATGGTTTCTTACCAAACAGCACGCCAGCCGGGAGACTTGACCAGCTCATCCAGCTCGGCCTCTTTCTGGTCTGTCGCTTCCTGTTCCCCTTCGTCCGGGAAGTCGGAAACATCCAGATCATATACATCGACATCCATATTGGCATTGGCATAAACTGAACTCACCAAACCGCCCTTGACACAGATAGCTACCTCCGGTGTAACCTCTTCGCAACAGTTAAGATACTCGCACAGGTCGTCTACCTCATCGGCCATTTGGTTGTTGCTATCGTGGATTTCCGAGTCGCTGGTACATTTGTTTTCATATGCAGCATTTTCCTGCAAAGCACGCAGCCCGTCGATGATCAAGGAAACCTGAGCATCAGTCAAATCAATTTTCATTTCAAATCTCTCCTCTCAGAACTGGTGTTGATATATTCCATCACAGCTTGGTACAGCTCAGGCGACGCAGTGAAAAGAAAAACATCGTACATAGGATTGTCCCGGTCAGGGGTAACTTTGTAAGGCTCAAAGCCTCTCTCACGCAGAAAACTACACATCCTGGCTCGCTTGCACACATAGGTTCTCAGGCCGCTCTCATTCAGGCCGCTCTCATTATTCACGAAATCAAGTCCTTTCAAAATGTCGTTTGGAATCGCTTCACTATAAATACAGAAACAAAAGGCTATTTGCTAACTTTTAATATAAAAAAAGCCCGCCGCAGAACGCGGCGGGCGGTCATCAGGCCACGACAGATTTCAAACGGGCACGGGGATTAGAGGCAAGCTGATACCACGCCTCACCGTTTGAAAATCTGGCAGTACACACATATTCCTGGAATCCATATGCCTTGGCAAACTCGGCCAGCTTCCGGTTGATCTTCCGAACTTCCGACGCATACTTCCGATAGGCTACACTCCGACAGCAGTCAAAATAGTAATGGCAGTCATCGTTGGAATAATCCTGATCTTCGGTCAAATCGTGATTGATTTCCACATAGAATTGGACACCAGAATAGTATCCGCTTTGGAGCTTAACTTCATGGAACAGCAGGCCACGATTGAAGTCCAGCAGTTCGTCCTCGATCTCCTGGCGCTCGTCGTAGGCCGCGCACTCATCATAATACTGGTAGTCTTCCAGCTCGTTGCATTCACAGAAGTCACACTCCGTAGCGTCCACGCTCATGATCGCTCCGCATTCCGGGCAGCGCTTGGCGTCCTCATAGTAGTCCTTGGCGAACAAAGGGAAGTCCCTCATGGTACAGAAATTAGCAGCGCTCATTTTGTCATCCTCCTTAAAGTTGGTTGCTTGTGCTTGTACTATAATTACAGATAGCCTCCCAGTTTTGCTAACCGGGAGGCTACTTTTTTTTATTTGCCGTCATCAAATTCCTCGGCGTCGATCTCGTTGGAGATGGAGAACACTTCATAGGCGGCTTCATTCAGGCGTCCGATAGATGCAGTTGCGTGCGGCTCGCGGTTTTTGATTGCGTCCGCCTCAGCCTCCAGCAAGTCCTGGACAAAAGCCAGAGCCTCGCCCACATCAGCATCCACCACAATGGTGGTGCTATGCTTGGCCTTGATCTCATCGAACTTCTTTTTGCTCATGTACATTAAAACTCGTCCTCCTTCACAAGGATTTCCCCAATGGATACCTCTGCGACATAGTTGAAGTCCAGCTTTTCCAGCAGCCGCTTCATGACCTCGTGGCGACCATTTGCGCTCACGATATATCCACGAACTGAACCGCTGAATTGACGAACGACAACAGAATATCGCGGGCGAAAGTATTCATCTTCAAATTCTGCACGGCTCAACCCCTCTACCACATCTTTCCCGCAGGCCGGACACGCGGTAAAGGAATGCCCCTCGATCTCTTCGTCGTGCAGTTTATCCGCCGAAAAATATGAACCGCAGGCTTCACAGGAAATAATATGTCCGTTGTTACACTCGGACGGGACACAATCGCAACAAACATGGTATTCATTGTCTATGCCCTCATTGACAACAACACCTTCAAAATTTTCTTCATCGAAAGAACATCCGCAGATTTTGCAGGTTTTCATATTCAACACCTCCACTATATTTACAGACCGTTTTGAAAAATTGCTAACCATAAAAATAAAAAAGGAGAGGATTGCCCCTCTCCCTGATTTAGAAACACTCAAACCCCGTGATGACCAGCAACACATTGAATAGCACACGATGATAGTCGCTGTTATAAGGATTCTCCGCCACAGCTTTGAGATAGTATAGAGCATCGGTCAGCTCGTTTTTTAACTGCCCGTCATCTGGCAGATTTGACAGCTCAACCAGCTTTTCCGCTATATCACAGCAGTCGTATTCCCACGGCCTATTGAATTGCTTGAGTTGATTCAGCTTATCCGTTCGTTCCATATATTATGCCTCACTTTCTACCAGGGCTTTCAATTCAGCCGGTGTATAACTCTTGCTGTATGGTTTATTTCCACCGCTGAGAACCAGACAGAATTTGCGGAACGTAACTCCGTTGATCTCTTCCAACTCCTCCTCAAAGATACGATATCGGAAGTCCCCACGCTTAGGTGTCACCTTGTAGTGACTCAGCATAGCGGCCTGCGCCTGCTCAATCGTAGGGAAGTCGCCAACATTAACCGTCTTACCGGTTTTCGTAGACCGGGAAACATTGAAAATTCTCTCGCTCATCTTGGCATCTCCTCAGTAAATCAGAATCTGCTTAGAGAACAGCAACCACAGCCCCAGCGGAGCCAGCAGTACAACCGCCGTACCGTCTCGATCTTCTACGGTTACGCCGGTGGAGCACATCCACAGCACCAGAGCACAGCAGGCCAGAACTCCCAGCCCCATCAGCCGCTGCTCGATTATCTTCTTGCGGTAATACCGCCGTTCATTTCTTGTCATTTGTGCTTGTCTCATTTTTTTATCGCCTCCTATTATATTTACAGAATGATTTACTTTGTTGCTAACCAAAAGAAAGAAAAAGACGGAGAGAAAAATCCCTCCGCCTCTTTTTAGGCCACCACATCATTCTGAAGCTCGGCCATATGCTTTTTGGCCTCTTCCAGCAGGCGCTTTTCGTCCCATTCAGCGGTGAACTTTGCCAGCTCGTTCCAGTTGCGTTTCTGGTAGATGTTGTCGGTGATCTTTACCACGGCACCCAGGCCACGGCTACACCACATACCCGGCGTGCTGCTCGGAGTCCACAGGGAAAGGGAAAGGCGCGGCATCATGCCAATAGTCTTCTGATAGAAACAACCCAATCTCGGCTCCTCGCGTACCTCAGTCCATCCGATGTCGGCCTTCAGCACTTTGCCGTCCGGCAATTCGATGGAGCGCGTAGCCACCTTGTCATTCCATACGATGAAGCGCTCCAGATCAAGCCGGAACCCGTTGCTCAGTTTTGCGTTCCAGCGATTAACCTGCTCTCTCGTACATTGTGCCATTTTGTCTTCCTCCTTTATTCATTCGGACACTTCAAACGTAACCATATTCTGGTTGCCGTCGCCAGCTTCAAACTCGCCGCTCTTCTCATCCATCAGCGTAATACGGTTTACTGCCGTCAACAGGGCGTTACGGATAACCGCATCATCTTGGATACCATCCTTGCCGGTGGGCATACAGATAAAAAATTTCATAATCTTCTCCTTAATACTTGATCTCAATGCGCTTGTCTCCGGCTTCGATAGCCGCACGGAGCTTGCCAGAGATAACGTCCAGTTGTTCGGCCCGCAGGATATACAGGGAACGTGCGGCCCCAGTTTCTACTGTGCTCAGGGATTTCAACTGCTTTATTTCTGCTTCCAGCTCGTCGATTATCCACTTGATTTCAATTTTCGTAAACGCCTGCATTTTGTGCCTCCCTTACAGCAATAGGACTTTGCGTCCGTCAGATGTTATCCCGTACAGGGCACCGCCAACAGCATCAGCGGCCCGCCGTGCCTGCTCCAAGTTTGGTGTCTTTCCCATGTATTCCCCTTTCTCCATGGGAGACTTTACGGGGCGGTAAACCTCGAAGGAAACGTATTTGTTTTCCATCACTGCACCTCCTGGTATAATTACAGAAGGGGAGAACGATTTGCTAACCGCCCTCCCCAAATTTTTATACTCCCATTCCTCTCTTGAATTTCTCATAGTCGATGACGCAGATGATGGCGCTCATTGCGTCCAGATACTCCGCAGACTTATCAACCGCCTGCACGCCATTCTTCTTATCCTCCAGATACTGGTCACGTGATTTATCAAACCACTGACCGTAGATCATGACCACCATATCCCGGATATTCTGAAGCTCGATGTTGTTGCGCTTATCAATTTCCAGCACTTCGTAGATGGCCTTGGCCTCCTCGCCGGAGACGATACCCCGCACTTTCGGGGCGTATTTCTCCCTCAGCTCCTGGATGGCGTGAAAATCAGTTTTCGTTGTCATGTGTCATTCCTCCATTATTTTGACTTTCTACTTTAGTTACAGAAAGAAAGGCAAATTTGCTAACCATGAAATAAAAAAAGAGGAAGGACTTTTTGCCCTTCCTCTTCGGTTTAGCTATACCTTATTCACACCATGGCTTTTTCCGTCCGGTACTGCTGAACCAGGGATAAACGCCGGACTCTCCGCGCTCATTGGAAAGGAATCGGGCCAGCCGCTTTTTGTCGTCCTCGTTCATCCAGCAGGTATAATTCGGATTGTCCCAGCGTCCGTTATGGCGTTCCTTGCGTTGCATGGATTTGACAGCGGCCACCAGCAATTCCTGATTGATGTCCAGCATGGCGCAGATGTCGGCCAAAATGCTCCCGGTCGCTCCTGACTTTTCAAACAGCTCGCCCAGGCGGTATGCCTTGGAGCCATTCAGGGAAGGAATCCATAGGGTAGAGTTGGGAGCCAGCCCCAGCTCTTTTCTTGTGTCCAGACTGTATTTCATATAGTCCGCTTCGGCGTCCAGATAATCGCAGACGATGGAAACCAACTTTTCGACATCATACATGATGATCTCCTCCTATCAATAGCCAGCGGCGCGGCCAAACTTGACGGCCTCTTCACCCTCTGCCAACTCCCGGATATACTCGATCTTCCCGTTGGGGAGTTGCCACTGACGGATATAAAGGCGACCTCTGGCCCGTGCCTCTGTTTTATTCTTCACGGTAAAAACCGCTTCGCCCGTGCCGCCGTCATCATCAGTGATACAAACTGCATAGCGTTTCATTCTTTCGACCTCCGTTAATTTACTTTGTCGCTTGGGAACATTGCCCCTTACACTATATTTACAGACGGTTTTTCAATCCTGCTAACCTAACCGGCAAAAAAAAATAACGGGCCAGCCACCAGGCCAGCCCGTTTTTATCAGCCGTAAATCACGTCGCCGAAAATCGCATACTGCATAATGCAGTCAGCAGAAATTCCGTCGTACTCGTCGAAGTCGTCCGCGTTATGATCTTCCGCGTACTTTTTCCAGCCGTTCAGAAGTTTTTCCAGCGTCAGCTCGTGGTCTTTGTCGTCCTCACGGTCGTACACGGTCAGCTTGCCGCCGCCCTCCAGAATCTCGGCCAGCACGTCCTCATAGCAGGGCTTCATATCGGCCTTTTCTCTCTCCGCCAGCCGCTGCCGCGCCGCCTCGTAGTCTTTCTCATCGCTGCACAACTCGCCCCAGTAGTCAAAGCCACCGGCCTCGCAGGACAGTACACAGTCCACGATGTTCTCCGTCGTGATCTTCAATTCCTTTTCGATCTTAAATGTGTGTTCCATCTTTCATTCCTCCCGACAAATAACGTGCCGAATTTGCAAAAGCTCCTCAACCGTTCCATCTCTTAAAATCTCACGGTTTTTGGCCTCGATCTCCTTGGCCTCCGCTTCGGTGATTTTCTTATCGCCCAGGTAGTAGCACTTCAATGGATTTGACCACCTCCCACTATAATTACAGACTGTTCCGATCATTTGCTAACCATTCAGTAAAATTTTCCGAAAAAGAAAAGGCGGGCCAGGTTTTCCCAGCCCGCCGATCTGTTATGCAACCGCGATTTTCCCGCCGCCCTCTTTTTCAATCTTTTCGCTGCCGTAGTAGCCCCTGATCTCGTCCAGTGTCAGAGACTTCTTGCTCCGCTTCTTGTATCCGTCGCGGTGGAAATACCACGCGGATTTGTTGCTGCTCCACCGGAAAGACAGGGCTTTCAGCTCTTCCTTGTGCGGCTTTGTGTCGCCAGTGACCCACACCCAGGAACCGCACACCTCGATCTCGATGCCCTCCATGTGAATCAGCTTTTCGATGATGTCCATGAACTCCGTGGCCGTCTCGGTCGTGGCCGTCCGTGCCGTGTAAAACTCGCCCTCCGCGTTTTTGTGGGTATCCTTCAGCCGGGAGAACAGCGCTTCATACTCAGCGTTGATCTCCTGCATATCCGAAGTTTTGCCGCCCCGGTCAGGATGATTTTGAAAAGCCAGCTTCTTGTATTGCTTTTTCAGGTCTTCCAGCGTCTCAGGATTATTGAACCACTTCATGTTTGTCAGCCTCCGTTATTTTCATTTGATTTCCAGATATCTACTATAATTACAGAATGAAATTCGTTTTGCTAACCTAATCGGGAAATTATTTTCCCCATCCAGGCTCCCCAGGCCAGACTTCAGCACGCACAGCGCTAAACGGCACAAATATGTTGCGGATGGCTAACTCAGGATAATTCACGGACTCCGGGATTACCACTCGACCATCAGGCAAAATCGTTTCCCGGCGACTTCCGCCCAGGTGCTTTATAGCAGCCTCCACAGTGTCATACAAGGCGGAAATAATCAAGCTATTGTGATAAATTACAACACTCGTTTCCCGTCCGCCAGCGTCCCGCAGCACTCTTACGCCTTCGCCAGTATTGTACTCGATAATATGAAAATTTCCGTCAGCCTCCAAAGAAATATAATATTTTGTCACGGTTAGAACCTCCATTCGTTTTCTGATATAATTACAGACAGAAACGGCGATTTGCTAACCGCCCTGAAAATTTTTATACCACCAGCATCTGCTCCGCAAAGTCGTTGATCTGCTGCTCGCTCATCCATTCCGGCGCGGCTCCAATCTCACACAAGCGGCGGTAAATCATCCGCATCAGTTTGATCTGCTCGCGCTCGTTGCCTGCCCAGAGATGGCCCGCAAAGCGCCCACCGTTTCCCAAATAATACAGACAATCCGCTTCCAGCCGTCCCAGCATCTGATACAGGAACTCCGGCGAACTCTGGTTGATTTCCTGAATATCCATTTGCTTTCCTCCGTTCCAATGATTGAAAATTTATTAACTCTTGATATAATTACAGAAAGAAAACAAGTTTTGCTAACCAATAGGAGAGATTTTTATGAGACTGTTTCGCCGTGTTCCAACCCCTTTTGCAATCACATATTTAGTTAGTAGCCTTCTCCGTGAGTCAGTCCAGAAACGAAAAGCGGACAAATATGCAGCTCAGGCCGTCCACCACTATAAACCGGGTGAATCTCCATATCCATCCCGTACCGTTGGTACTTTGGAAGAAGAACTTGAAAGATTAGATGATACGCTCAAAAAATACGAAGAACGAAAAAATAGACAATTATAAAAAACGCCCGACGGTTAGTCCGTCGGGCAATTCTGTTCTATATTTTCTTCATTTGCTAACCGTTCTAAAAAAAGAAAAGCGGGCGCTTGGCCCGCGTTTCTCAATCCTTCGCCGCCGTCATGAAGTCGTACAGCTTCGCCTTCAGCCGGATGATCTCAGCCTCCGCAGCATCGGCGCGGCTCTGGGCACGCTCCAGCGCGGTGTGTTCGTCTGATCTCCAACTGTTCAAAGTCTGCGCCGCCTCTGTTAGCTCCGCAATCCGTGCATTACACCTGTCCAGCTCCGCCCGCAGCACTTCACGTTCCGCCCGCAGTCCGTCCGCCTCAGCCTTGACCGCCTCCAGCTTCTGTTCTGCACTCTGCCAGCGGCCCGCCATACTGAGCGCCCAGTCGTTTTCAATGTTCGACTCCGCGTCTTCCACGCAACTGGCAAAGGCCATGCCGATATAGCTATCAGCCCCAGCATCCACCAGGATGTTTTTAATCCGTTCCAGCGCTTCGCGCTCCTGCTGTTTGGTCATCATTATTTTGTTTCGCTCCTTTACGTCGTTTTGTGTCCCTCTGTTATAATTACAGACGCCGCGCCCGATCTGCTAACCGTTCCAAAAAATTTTCTTGCACGGCCCGGAAAACAGAAAAGCGGACGGGAGCCGTAGCCCTCGCCCGCCGTCCTGCTGTTAGATGAAATACATCTCACCGTTGATTTCCAGGGCGATGGCCTCTTGTCCCATCTCCCGCTTCAGCTCCTCGCACAGCTCCACCACGCGCCCGACGTGCTCCTGGAGCGCCGCATCCGCAGCGTAGGCGAAAACCACCGTTGTAGCCTCTGCCACCAGGCCAGCCGCCGGAGACATCCAGTAGCCCAGCGCCGGGGTGGAAGTCGCGCCGCCGAAAAGCTCGGAGAGGAGCGCCGCCGTTTTCTTGACCTGTTCCGTATTGTCCGCCGCCTGGTCAATGCCGTTTGTGGCGGGCACGTAAACCGTGATCTTGCTGGAGAGCTTCAAGCAATTTTTCAGAACCGCGTTATTGATAGTCATTTTTGTGTTCCCCTTTACGTTTTTTTTGTTGGGGGCCGGCGTTCCGTTTTACCGGCCCCGCTATTATTTACAGATTGATTTTCTTTGTTGCTAACCGTTCGGAAAAATTTCTTTTCAGGCAACCCGCAGACTTTCCAGCGCTGCCCGCATCTTGACAATGCGCTTGTGTATGGCAACATTAGAGATGCCCACGGCTTTCCCGATCTCGCGCTCTGTCTTGTGCGCGGCCACCATTTCCAAAATCTGCCGCCCGATCTCGTCCAGCCCATCCCGGAACGCGTCCAGGTCTGCCCGGATGATGGCGCTTGTTTCGGTGTTCACCGTAGCATCTCCGCAGCAGGTTTCAAGGAAGCTCGCCGCGTTGCCCTCGCCGTCATTGATCTCCCAGTCATACGCCGCGCCGTGTTTGCTGTCGGCGTAGTACACCGCCGCAATGGAAGCCCGCGCCGCATTGTAGACGACGGACACCAGGCGCATCGGGCGCTTACCCTGAGCGGCCCGCCGTTCATTTGTTGCGGCCAGCTTGTCAAGGTCGGCCAGCTTGTCAAGAACCCGAATACAAGTTTCAGATACAAATTCATCAAAATCATGGACACGGAAGCAACCGAACGCGGGCACTTCAGAGAACTGCAGGTAATGGTCTTCGGTGGAATAGCCGATTTCATTCTTTGCCGCCTTGCGGATGCAAGCGGTCATCATGCGCACTTTGTCAGCGTCGGCCATGTTCGCCCATTCGCCAGCGATGGCGGCGGCGTTGGTCTCAGCGTTTGCGCCTTCAGCTTCAGCCCAGGCGATCTTCAGACATTCGCCCATCAGGACTTCAGACACCTTGCACCCCATGTCAGCCGCCGCCGCTTTGCGGATGGCCCACGCCCGCGTCATGGTCTCGCTTATGTTGTAAGTCTTTTTCATTGTTCATTCTCCTTTACGTTGATTTACTTTGTTGCTATCGGGAAGCGGTGGAGCCTGCCGCCCGGAGAGGATACCCCGGCCAACGGCCCCAGCGCCCGCCCTCTTTAACTGTCTATATCTTATCATAAAAGATCCCATCCGTCAATCATTTACTTTGTTGCTATATCCAAAAAGTTAGAAAATCAGCCTTTTTTACACCAAAACAGGCATATTTACAGCGTAAAAAGTACAGAATACAGCCCATCATTTTCGTCATTATGCTGCATTTCTTATTGAATATTTGTGCATTTTGCCGATTAGCAAGCCGCTTGGCCTGAGATTGCCGCCCATGCCCAGCACCAGCCCCAGCGCCCGCACAGACTGCCCCAGCACGGCCAGCAGGGGAGACGGCCAGCAGACACGGCACGAGAGCGGCCAGCCCTGCCCCATGCCGTAGGAGAGCACGACACGCCCAGCACCACGGCCAGACGGACACGCCGCCCCTATGCCGTCAACCTGCCCGCCCAGATCAAACAGACAGAGCCAGCCGGAAACCGCGAGGACATCCGAAAAGGGAGAAGAAGAGCACGAAGGGAGAAAGGGCGAAAAGATGAGGACTTGCGCCCGCTTGCCTGCCGTTTTGCCGTCAAAGTCATATATAGACCGAACCCCGCCCCAAACGGCCAGCCCAGCACCGCCCCAGGCCAGCAGGCATCCCAGCCCGCACCGGCTGAAGCTCCCAGTCTCCCGACGTACTCCCGCCCGTTTCTATCTCTGTCAATTCTGCTTTTGGAGAGTTTGCAGAACCCCGGCCTATTTTCGCCCGTCAGCAGACGAACAACGGCACCCCGCCCGCCTGCCTGGACACCACCGGCACCGGGGGAGCCTTCACATTTTCGCGCCCGCCCCGTTTCTCACGAAACGGCTTAGTACCTCTACTCTATCACGTACACCCCATATCCCCATTTTTCACTCGGGATCAATCTCGACGATTCCCCAACAGTAAATGAATTAAACCCATACCTCCAAAATCACATTTTTAGTCTTACAACCTCGGTTTTTCTATCAACCCTCTATAATTTACCCCGTTTACAGTCGTATTCTTCTCCGATAGCGACAAAGAAAACTAATATTTTAATTGACTTTAGACCCCAGATATGGTAGAATAAATTAAAGTAAGAGACAACAACTGACGGTCTTTTGCGACAAAGAAAATGAGGTGGACTATGGACACGCAACTTACCCTCTTTGATCAGCCTACGGCTCCTCAGATCAATACCGTACCGCTGACCAGCTGTAAAATCATTCAGTTCCCCGGTACCTCTGCTGTCGAGCCTCCCAAGAAGGTCAACTACCGCAAAGGAGAAGAGCAGACGGTTTTCCCGATCAAGTCTCGTGAGCAGCTTGACGCTATGGCCTCCTGGCTACGGGCCAATGCTGATCCCAAATACCTGCTGGCATTCATCCTGGGTATCAACCTCGGCCTCAGAGCCAACGAGCTTCTGGAACTGAAGTGTTCTGATATTTTCTTCCCTGACGGCAAGATCCGCTACATTGTCGGAGACTACACCGATACCACCGACAAAATCTCAGTCTTTCAGGAGAAGGTAGACAAGCGACGTGGACTCTATCTGAATGAATCCTGTGTCCACGCTATTCAGTGGTACTATGGTAACGATGCCGGCCACTACTCTGATGGATATATCTTCGCTTCCCGTGAAGGTGGTCACATTGAAGTGGACACCCTGCGCAAGAAGTTGAAGGATGCGGCTAAGGCTTGCGGGATCAAGCAAAACATCGGTACCCATACCCTGCGGAAGACTTTCGGATACTTCCACTACCAGAGCAACCACGACATTGTGTTTCTCCAGCGTCTTTTCGGTCACTCCAGCGCTCTCATCACCATGCGTTATATCGGTATCGCTGACGAGGAAGAGAAGAAAGCCTACCACGATGTTTCAATCGACCTGTTAGGGGATATTTAATTTTCCCTGGTGTCCACGCTGCCAGTTGGCAGAAAACTCAAGATACCAAGGGTGGGTAGACGACTAAATCGAAAGTGTCTACCCCGCACCTACCTTTTGGGTTAGGCCGCTACCAACTCTCCGTATATCCGCGAGCGAAGCGAGCGGCCTAACTGCAAAAACTTCCCCTTTGCAAATTGGCTATTTTTGCAACTTTTTAGACTACTTTGAGCGTAGCGATATTACCCCTTCCCCTTCTAAGGGACGATTTTCAAATACCCCGTTTGTTGACGAGCGTTTGAGCATCGAAATTTAGAATTTATCACCTCAAAAGTGATAATTCGATTTTGGGGTTCTGAACTTTTGAACATTTTTGGAGGTTTTACTATGTTCCTGAAGAAGCACTCCCAGCCGGAATGGACGCCGGCTGACCGGCAAAGAGAACGGTTGCTGCTGGACTACTTTGCCGCCGAAACAAATCTGGAAGAGAAAGCTAAGGCAGCGATCGTGCGCAAGGGTGTCATTGACCTTTACCCGGACGGCCCCGACAAAGATCGTGCCATCAAGGACTTTGAGGCGGCGCAACACTCTCTGCTCTGTGCGATTGGTACGGTGGATGGGCTGCGAAATGACATGAGGTCTTACATTGCGGCGCACGAGAAGGACTTCGAGGCTACGGCTCGATGGGCAGTCCCGAGTGTCAACATTTCCAGCCATACCATCATCGAAAAGGTCTACCGTGATTTCTTTGCGGCACGGTAATGAGGTACGGTCATGATCGAGATACAAAACACCGGTAGTCTCTTCTATCTTTCTCAAAACGAACATGAGGCTGTGGTCGTCACTACCAACGGCGTGATTCGTAAGAACGGAGACGCCGTGCTCGGTAAAGGGCAGGCGCTGGAAGCGAAAAAGCTCGTTCCCGGTTTGGAACATCAGTTAGGTGAGTGCCTGCGGCGGTATGGAAACCGCGCATTCTATATGGGTGTCCATAGGGTGGGGGATCGCCTTACATCTCTGGTAACATTTCCTACCAAGCACCACTACCGTGACAATTCTGACCTGGATCTTATTATGAGATCTGCGGTACAGCTAAAAGAGATCGCCGCCAAGTTCCAGCTCTCCAAAATCTACCTTCCGCCTGTTGGCTGTGGGCTGGGCAAGCTGGACTATGAGAAGCAGGTGCGGCTTGTTCTCAATCAGGTATTGGATGACGACCGATTTGTGGTCGTCTTGGGATATAAGGGCCTCTGAGGAGGCACACCCGGACATATGCTCTGTATATATCGATACGAAATGATGGAGGTATAACATGGGAGTAAGTATCAGCGAGTTTAGAGGTGAGTATTATTTTCTGAGTAACTTCTACTCGGCACCAGTTACCTACAACGGAATGTGTTTTGAGAATAACGAGGCGGCGTTTCAAGCGGCTAAATGCCCAGAACGTATGACTGAGTTTTGCCGTCTGAATCCGTCAGAGGCAAAGAGGCTTGGGCGTAGGGTTAAGCTCCGTGGCGACTGGGAAGCGGTCAAAGATACCGTTATGTATGAGATTTGCAAGGCAAAGTTCTCACAGAATCCTGATTTGGCAGACCAGCTTGTTGCGACCAAGGATGCCGAACTCATTGAAGGCAATACTTGGGGCGACCGCATCTGGGGCGTCTGTGATGGCGTTGGAGAAAATCGTCTTGGTAAAATCCTTATGCGGATCAGAGCAGAAATGTGATGTGAACTATGAAGAAGGCTAACACTTATAAAGGAAAACTCGGCTGGCAGTCTGAGTTTAGCCACAGATATGCTTGCTGGGCGAACAACCACAATGGGTGGGCAAAAGCCAAAAAGTCCAATAAGCGGTTGGCTAAGCGCAGATTGAAGGATGAACTACGGAAAGAACTTGTTTATAGCGCATCGGATAAACAAGTTGGAGAATGAGCGGAAGGAGAATTTATGAATGGAAAAGAGACGCAGGCTGACGCCGGCAGAGCGCCGTGCCGTTTATGACAAGATGGGTGGGCGGTGTGCATACTGTGGCGAGCAGCTGAACTATGAGGATATGCAAGTCGATCACGTTGTTGCGCTGAGGAGTGAGGGCGAAGACGATCTGGCAAATATGCTGCCGGCCTGTCGGAGCTGTAATCACTACAAGCGCGGCAACTCATTGGAGGGCTGGCGGCGAATACTGGAAGCTATGCCGGCTACCTTGGAGCGTGACTGCTATACTTACCGTCAGGCTGTACGGTTTGGTATGGTTAAGCCAACGCCAAAGAAAATTACATTCTACTTTGAAAGGCGGTGCATCTGAATGACCGACATTGAAGTTTTGGAACGGGAAAAACAGTGCGTACAGAGGAAGACGGCAATCAACTGCTCTGACTGCGCCCACTGTGATTTGCTCATGGACGATGCCGTTATTTTAGCAGCGTATGATAAGGCGATCTCCGCCCTCAGCGCCAAAAGGGTACAAAAAGTAAATGATCTGTACGACGAAGACGGCAAAGAGATTTACGAAGAAAACAGGGAAAGTAGCACCATGTTTACTTTGGATGAAGCAATTCAACATTGCTATGAGACAGTGGAAAGACTGAGAAAAAGCAACCCTTGTGATACCTGCGCTGCCAAGCATGAACAGCTCGCCCACTGGTTGGAGGAGCTTAAAAAACTCAGAGTGGAATGCGACGGGCTGCGCTCGAACTGGTATAAGTGTGCGGAGAAAGTGAAAACGCTGCGGGCAGAGCGCGACGCCGCCGTGTCTGATCTTCGTAAGCTCGTTCCCGCCTGGAAGTGGGACGGCGAGAAGGAACAAAGCTCCCACAAGGAAGCGCCCGAATGCGGTTGTGTGGAGTTTGGATAAGGCGGTGGATATATGAAGCATTATGATTTTTTCGGTCGGGAGCTTATGGTCGGCGACCGTGTGGCCTACATTGACTCCAAGTACCAAGAGCTTCGGAACGGTGAGATCTTAAAACTCAATGAAAAGCAGGCAACTATTCGTAATCTGGACGACGACGGCCTATTCGGAGACAAGATGGGATATGGCCGGACGTGCAGAGGCTATGGCTGCATAGTGAAGAAAGTTTGACCTTCAAATAGCAACAAAGTAAATCAATTAGAAAGGAGCGCGTGCAGTGGACGAGCTTAAAGAGTTGACGCGCAGACTGAACGAGTCTGAAGCGACGATCCTGCGTATGAATCAGGAGCGTGCCGCTCTGTTTGAAGAGGTGCAAGCGTATAGAAATGCCGCAAGACTCTATGGAATTGACCCGGCGACAATGCTGACGCTGGCTAAGAGTCAAGTCAAAACCTGCGCCGATAATATCCGCCTCATTGAGAAAATGCAGGAGGTATTTGAGCTGTTCCGGTATGTGCCGGAGAATCTGACGGAGCAGGAGGTTGTATCAGCAATTACCCAATACGATGGCGACGGCTCCAAGCCGTATTGCGATCTGGTGTACTGCGGACTGAGCATAATCCGCAAATATTTGAGGAAAAGGAGCGAGTATGATGAGTGGCGAAAAGGTAATTTGCCGGAGGGTTTCTGATGGCGTGCTCATTAACATTCCCCATACGTTTGATTTGAAGCAGATTGCGGATTCCGGCCAGTGCTTCCGGCTGACCGCACTGCAGGATGGGGGATATGTGGCGATCACCGGCATGAAGCTGGTGAAAATCACACCGGATACCAATGGCGGGTACGTTTTCCACTGCCCCTATGATGAGTTCCGGGATGTATGGATGCCCTATTTTGACCTGTCTGCTGACTATGAAGCATATCAGCAGCAGATGGCCGGAGACCCGTTTTTGCGGGAGGCGATCGCGGCAGGTGGCGGCATCCGTATCCTGAGACAGGATTTGTGGGAGATGGTAGTGACCTTTATTATCTCCCAGCGTAACAACATCCCACGCATTCGCAAAGCGGTAGATGTTCTCTGCCAGACATTCGGTACGCCGCTGGGGGAGATCGACGGTCAGCAGTTCTATTCCTTCCCGACGCCGGCGCAGCTGAGAGGTCAGGATCTGTCACCGGCATCGCTGGGCTATCGTGAAAGCTATGTGAAAGAGATGGCCGAGTATGACGAAGATTTCTGGGTGCAGCTCCAGAAGCAGGATGACGATACGGCCCGGAAGACGCTGATTGCTCTGCGGGGCATTGGCGAGAAGGTTGCGAACTGTGTGATGCTGTTTGGGCTTCACCGTATGGATAGCTACCCAAGGGATGTGTGGATCAACCGCATGATTGATGATGTCTACCATGGCAATTTCGATCCTTCTCAGTACGCCGGATTTGCCGGCTATGTTCAGCAGCTCCAATTCTTCTATTACCGTAAGACGGCGAAGGAGGAAAGCGTGTGATCGTTAAGGTATGTGACACGATTATGGGAGCAGGTAAAACCGAGTCCGCGATCACTTTGATGAACCAAGACAAGGAAAGCCGCTACGTATTTATCACGCCATATCTGGACGAAGTAGAACGAATCAAACGGAGCTGCAGTGGGCGGAAATTCAAAGATCCGCAAAGCAAAGGCAAGGGTAAGTTGGAAAACCTGCATTACCTTTTGTCTATGAGGGATAACATCGCCAGCACTCATGCGCTGTTTGAGTCGTATAACGATGAAACGATTTCGCTGATCCAAGACGGCGGCTATAAGCTCATTTTGGATGAGGTTTTCCAAGCCGTTCAGACAATCCCGATTTCTCCAAAGGATTTGCAAATGCTCAAGCGGGAGATGATCGAGGTTGACTCTGAGTACCGTGTGCGGTGGGTAAATGATGACTACGAGGGCAGATTTGAAGACCTGCGGGATATGTGCATGACTGGCAACGTCATTTTGTATAATGACTGCCTCTTGCTATGGAAATTCCCGATTGAGGTATTTCAGTCCTTCGATGAGGTGATCATTCTCACCTATATGTTCGATGCTCAGGTGCAGAAATATTACTTCGACATTCATAATATCGAAGTCCAGCGGATCGGAACGGTTTGTGAGAACGGGGTATATCATTTCAGCGATACACCTCACATACCGGTTTACGTAGCAGAACTCCCAAAGAAAATTCATATCATCGAGGATGAGAAACTGAATAAGATCGGCGAAATGAGGTCGAGCCTATCTGTTTCTTGGTATAAGAAAGCGCGTGACACCAAAGGACAGCCGCTTATCAAACAGCTGAGAAACAATTTGACGAACTTGTTCAAGAATATGCTCAATTCTTCATCAGACCGTAACTTGTGGACGGTTTTTAAGGATTACCAAGCCCTCCTGAAAGGCAAAGGATATACCAAGGGCTTCCTTTCCTGCAATGTCCGGGCTACTAACGCATATCGGAACAGGGACTGCTTGGCCTATTGCGTCAACGTGTACTACAACCCTTTGCTGAAAAACTACTTTCAGGAGCAAGGAGTTGAGGTGCGCGAGGATGATTATGCGTTGAGTGAGATGATCCAGTGGGTATGGCGGTCAGCCATTCGTGATGGCAAAGAAATCTGGATCTACATTCCAAGCAGGCGGATGAGGGAACTGTTTCGGAATTGGTTAAACAGCATCTCTCATGGAAACACGACAGACTAATGCGGCGTCAACGATTCATTTGATCATATAGGGAACTTGAAATTTAAGAGAGCTGACGCGGCGGTGTGTAGCGGAAGGAGGCTTACAATGAACACCGCACGAAAAAATTGTATTTGGTATGACCAATGTGGCTCGGAGTGCCAGGGGAAGTGTGATGACTATTCTCCGGCTGACGACGCAGGGGAAAACGAAGTGTTGTTCTATCAGGGCGTTTTGAAAGAGAACGCTCAGGAGTACGAAAAGGTAATTCAGGAATATTCAGACAGGGGGTAATGTGTTTGAACCGTGAAAATCGCAGAGCTTTGAAAAAGAAGCTCAGGGACAAAGGCTCACGCACACTGGCTGCGGATGTCCTGGAAAGCCTCGGAGACGAGATTGACAAAAAGATTCGTGATGGGGATTTGGTCACTTTGAATGTGGATCAAATCATAGCTCGGAAGGATTATCCGCGTATGCAGGGAGAGTACCGTCAATTCGTGGAGTCCAGCCGTGACAAGGCATTTGTTGCGCATCCGCATCGTGAACGACCCGATGGGTTCTCTGCTCTGATCGAGCTGGAGGGCGTAGAGACCTGGTTGTTTTGGTATGGGGATCTGATTCAAGTCGAAAATATTCAAACTGAGGAAGGTGAATAGACCATGGGTAATTCGGTCTATATCGTGTCTGTGGATGCCAAGGATTTGTTTTTGGCGAACTATTCAAGCCCGAACAGTAAGGAATATTCTGTGAAGCTGGCTGGATCAGACCACAACGACCAGTTCAATACAAGACGTTTTGTCAACACTTTGGATTATAGCCTCGACCTGATAAAGCTGAGGGAAGTTTATGAGAAGGTATACCGCCGCATGGACTTCACATTCAGTAAGCGGGGTAAAGAATACTGCCGGCGCGTGATCAATGTCACGTTCAAGTATAGCGTCAAGGAGTTCAATCGCTTCTTTGACAACACCTACATCAAGTATGGCTATCTGCCGCAGGATGTGCAGCTTACCGACAACATTTGTATCAAGGATGGGGAACTGATTGCTGTACGGGTAGGATCTCCCGTCGAAAATCCGGCCTCTCCCCAAGAGCTGGGAGATCTGTTCGTTTTTGATAACGGAATGTATCGGCTCGGGAAAACCATGAAGGTACTTCTTACCGTAGCCCAGCTTCGGAATCGTCTTTATCAGGACGGATTCACGTGCGATGGTATTGTGTTCCGTAGGTTCAAGCGTTCAAGTGGAAGCAGCCGAATTGGAAAGTGCCTGTTCATTGATGAGCAGTTGTATCCAAGAATGCACAAGTGGGAGCTTTGTGGGCTGAAAGTAAAAGAGGGTCAGGAGATTGATCTGGCCGCTCTGGAAGCCTATATCGCCCTTACTCTGAGCAGCATCGTCGGTACTATTCCGCTGCGGCCCGAGAACTTCTTGGTAATCGACGACTATAAGAGCGTGTTCAAAGATCGCGTTGTGGCGACAAGGATTGGCAGCGATAACTGGCTTACTTCAAAGCCGGAAGAGGTTGAGATCGAGAATAGCATTTGGGACGGACAGTCTCTCATTGACAAAAGTGCTATGGGCGAATGGCAGGATTACGGTATGATCCTTCTGCGGAACCGTTTTTTCAAATCGGCCTGCTTTAATACCAATATCCAGAAGTTCTTCGCCGATCGTGGCATTACTGACGTATCCCAGCTTTCCGGTTTCACACTGGCGCAGGATATCAGCGATATCAAGGTTATTACTACGCCCAGTAGTATTAAGTACGTGAAGTTTGGCACTCTGGAACAGTGGCTGAGATTGCTGGACGAAGACGGTAACTTTGGCGTCGTCAAGCATGAGAAGCCGACACATTTCTTTGATGGCCGCATGGTGCAGATCCATTACCAGCTCTTGAATACTCTTCAGCTTTCGCAAGATGATGTTGACCAGTTGGTAAAACCGTCGTTGGATTATCTGCGCATGATCCAGACAGATCCTGCGGTGCTGCGGTACCATATCAAGTATATGGGCGGGAATGAGGAGATCGACAGCGACGGAATTACGACGACGAACGATGTGGTATATCAGATGTTGGGCGTCACAGATAAGTTTTCTCAAACGAAGCTGTACCACAACTTCAAAACCGACGTATCGAAGTCGTTCAAAAAAGAGTTGGCCCGTGGACACATCCTTGTGAAAGGAAACTATTCAACTCTGCTGGGAAACCCCATCGAAATGCTTTACTCTGCGATTGGGCAATTTGATGGTGAGAGTAAAATCGGAGTAGGCAATATTTTTTGCCAACAGTTTGCTTTTGATCAGACTATTCTCGGATCGCGCAGTCCCCATGTGACGATGGGAAACGTACTCCTGGCGAGGAATACGGATAACGAGGAGATCCGGCAGTACGTCAATACCACACGAGAGATCGTGTGTATCAACAGTATCGGCGAGAATATTCTTTTCCGGCTATCCGGTGCAGACTTTGACTCTGATACTATGTTGCTGACGAACAACGCCATCCTTATTCGGGCCGCAGAACGGAACTATCACAAGTTCCTCGTCCCGACCAGCATGGTAGACGCTAAGAAAATCGTGCGTCATTATACCAAATCAGATCAGTCTGATCTGGATATCAAAACATCGGTCAATAAGATCGGCGAGATCGTAAATCTCTCCCAAGAGCTGAATACGAAGCTGTGGGACGCGCTGAACAGCGGAGCAGATTTTTCCGAGTATGAGGAGCTTTACTGCGAGATCGCCCAGCTGGACGTTTTGAGTAACATCGAGATTGATAAAGCGAAGCGAGAATATGCCGTAGACAGTGTTGCAGAAATCAAACGGTTGAGAAAAAAATATGAGATACGCGACGATGATGGCCGGCAAGTAAAGCCCAACTTTTTCGGGAAGATCGCCCGCATGAAGGGCTATTATGACAGTGTGGGCAAAAACTATTGTTTCCACAATACGACGATGGACTTTTTGCAGCACAGCCTGAACTCTTACCGTACAAGCTATGCTTATACGTCGTTCATCCCGTTTTCTGAACTGTTGGTAAACGACGCCTATCTGCAAAAATCTGTGAGCTATTCACAGGTCGAGCGGATCTTGGAGTTTGTCAGAGATATGAGATCTAAGATCCGGGCAGTTTGGGATGGAACAGACGAAAACCTGGATAACTACGGTAAGGCAATCCTGGTACATGAGATTCGGCAGGAGTATATCAACTATATTAAGTCACTACGGATCAGTCCTCATACTGCATATCGGTTGATGCTCGCCATTGAGGAGCCTCAGAATAAAGATATCTCACGCACCTTGTTTTATACGTTGTTTTCGGCACCTAATCAGTGCTTTTTGGACTTGATTGAGCAGAGTCGGACACCCATTTCAACGTTGACTGAGGTTTCTGACGGCCTGTGGGACGTGGAAATTTATGGGTTCCATTTCCGTAGAGAAACGGCGATATGCCCAAAAACAATGTCCGATAACTGTTGAATTTTCACAATTTTATACAGATTTTCGGGTTTGTTGGTCGAATAATTCTAAAACCACGTTGGGAACTCCCATTTGTTGTCGGGAGTTCCCAAGTCCTAAATTTGGTGTAATTTTGAGGGAGTACCCTCAAATTTATTAGAAAAGGATGGTTCTCGTGGTTCCTATTAACAAGACAGAGAAAGATCTGCTGGTCAAAGTGTTCCCTCCGCATAAGTATCCCCACTACTACTGTTATCCTCGGACGATGAAGCAGGACTCGAAGAGGGGTCATTATTTCTGCGTCGAATCCCCTGAGCTGCTTGCAAAGCTGAACGAAATTCGTCGTATGAACGTGATCGAGGAGCACAAGTAAATGGCAGTCCGGGAGCAGCGTGAGGTATATTCTCACGCGACGATCGACTGCTCCGATATGACGCTAACGGAGTATGACGTGAATGGTGCTCGGACTTACGATATCAAGGAGATCTTGGAGCGTTGGGCCGGCGTACCAAACATTGAAATTGAAATCAGGCAGAGCACGCTTCTGCCAGCAGAAGAGGGGTGAAGACATTCGTGAATCCAAAGTATGAACGCAGAGAAGGTGAGGATGCATATGAATATGGTCTTCGCCTAATCGAAATCAAAGTCGAACAGAAGCCCGACGATCTGGACTGGGAAGACATCGTTGAAGCAACTGGCATCGAATGCCATCGGGATAGTTTGAGAAAGGCGGCATCTGTAACGCCATACTCCGGCTATGCTGTTGCGCAGTATTTCAAGAAAAAGTATGCCGCTCAGGGTAATCCCGGCCAGGATGATTATATGGGCGAGCTAAACTGCAAAATTGCGGAGATGCGTAAAGAGGCCAAACGCTTCTATGACCAGCGCCGCGAGTTCAATAAGATGGTCGATCGGATGGGTCGTGAGGAAAATCTGGAAGATCGGCTCGTTAAGGCTGCTCAGAATCTGAATGAGTCTTTGCCGCTATCGGTTAATAAGCCGGACGACTTTTGTATGTTCCTTGGCGATGCTGAGGCTGTTCTTGTGTTTGCCGACTGGCATTACGGTATGGTAACGGACAATATCTGGGAGCGGTATGATACTCAGGTATGCCGTTATCGTGTGGAACGGCTGGTTGAGCGAGCAGTTGAGCGTATCAGGCTGAATAAATGCCATAGACTTCATGTCGTGTTGTTGGGCGACGCGGCTCATGGTTCAATACACACCAGTGCGCGTGTTGCCTCTGAGGAGCTGACGTGCGACCAGATCATGCAGGTGTCAGAAATTATGGCACAGGCGATCAGTGTTTTGGCCGATGAGGTTGAGCAGACAGTAGTTCACGCGACCTACGGAAATCATTTGAGAACCGTTCAAAATAAAAACGACAGCATTCATGCAGATAACATGGAGCGGCTGATCCCTTGGTGGCTTGAACAGCGGCTTCGTGATCGCAGTGATATCGTTTTCCCGGAGTCGGAGTATTACGAGTTCTTGTACTTCTCCGTATGCGGGTATAACATTTGTGCCGCCCATGGTGACTTGGACAACGTGAAAAACGCCGGAAAGACGCTGCACACGCTGTTCGCCAAGAAGTATTCCAGCGATATTGACTATGTGGTGTTGGCCGATAAACACCATAAAGAGGAGTTTGAAGAGCTGGGAATCGAGAGTATGATCGCACCCTGCTTGTGCGGTACGGATGATTATGCTAACGGAAAACGGCTCTATTCGACTCCGGCACAGCTGATGATGGTTTTCCGCCCCGGAGTAGGTGCGGATGCCTGCTATCAGATCAAATTGAATTAAGGAGTGGGACAATGGTTAAGGCCGATATCGTGTCCGCTCTGTGCGAGAAAGGCTACTACAAGAATCAGGCCAATGATGTGGTGGACGAAGTGCTCCAAATCATCAGAGACGCGCTGGTTCGCGGGGAGCAGGTACAGCTCAGAGGTTTCGGAACCTTTGAGGTGAAAACCAGAAAAGGCCGCAATAGCAAAAACATCTCCACCGGGGAGATGCGGGTATCGAGCGATAGCAAGGTACCCACGTTCCGAGCCAGTAACAGCCTGAAAGAGGATGTTCGCGCCGGTACAGACTCGCAGCAGTGACACAAAAAAATATAAAATAATTTTCTTTGTAGCTATTGACATCCAGAAATGCCTATGGTATCATATGACCATAGCAACAAAGAAAATCAATGAAAACAGCGCCGCCCCTTATTAGGGGGCGGACATATGGGGCCATAGCTCAGCTGGGAGAGCGCCTGCCTTGCAAGCAGGGGGTCGGGAGTTCGATCCTCCCTGGTTCCACCACTATGCTGTATTGGCTAAGTTGGCGTTTGTGCGGTTCAGCTCATTACTTTTACTGCTATCTCAGCCAAAAGCCTATCGGCTGCAGACGAGGTTTTTCGGACGTACAGCTATTACGGCAGATGCGTCTGCCGTAATATCGGGATATAGCTCAGTTGGTAGAGCACACGATTGATAATCGTGAGGTCAAAAGTTCGATCCTTTTTGTCCCGACCAGTCCCATTCGCCACAGGAATGGTATTTTGACCGAATGCCGATGACAAGGCGGGAGATACGGCTGTGGCACATATCTTTCTCTATGAACTGCAAGACTTCCCTTTCCACGCGCCGATAAGATTCGCCGTCTGGAATATGCAGGGATTGGGGAACGTGGTCGGGCAGCGCCTACGCCCGAACCGGTACACCTTGACAATTTCATATGGGGCCGTAATGGGTTCGACGGGGTTCTGAGAGAGTAAGACTCGCAGGTAGAAGACCGCCTCAAGGCTTAAACAAAAATGAAATGACAACGATACGACTGTTGTAATGATCCATCCCGCTTTTTCCGCTGCTCTTGCAGCAAAGGGAATTGCCGCCTGATGACGGCTGGATTCCAAAACGATGTACCCACTGACCGGGTAAACATCTGAGGTCGAAGATTCGGTCAGAGTATTGCAGTTTTCCTTGTCACTGTGAAAAGAAACAAGGTGGTGGAGGTGCATCTAACCGGTGTGCCCTGGGCGCGGAGTGACAACTGCTGATCCGCCCGTCTCAGTTTGAGGCGAATTGATAAAGTGTTGTCTATTGCGTAAGACTGTTTTATTCATGTAGGGATTTCGGACAGGGGTTCGATTCCCCTCGGCTCCACCATATATAGAGGATGTAGTGATAACGGTAGCACGCCTGCCCAGGGAGCAGGAAGAACGGTTCGAGTCCGGCATCTTCTACCATTTTTGGGGCACGTACAGCAACTTTCAAAAACTTTTTATGGGAAAAAGAATAACCGTGTTCCGTATTTTGAGACGCTAACAGCAATTTTGAAAACAATTCTACTTGAAATAGAAAAATCATCGCCTTTAACTAAGCATATGCCGAACAAATGTGGTGTCGTTAAGAATGCGTCTCGTAGATCTATATTGGCCCGTAGCTCAGATGGTAGAGCGTCTGACTGTTAATCAGATGGTCGCAGGTTCGAGTCCTGCCGGGTCAGCCATATTACGGGGTGTAGCAGTGGTAGCTTACCAGCCTCATAAGCTGGTGGTCGCAGGTTCGAGTCCTGCCCCCGCAACCATGCCCGTCCCACGAACAGAGCGGAGACTGTAAACCGAATGGGAAATAGAAACCTTCACATCTGGCAGTGATGACTTTTACAAGGTTTTGGGAGTAAAACCGGCGCAATCCGGCAGGCGAAGTACGAGCCGGCACCATGGCTTACGGTGTGAGTAAGCCGATCTGTCCGGTTAGCTCAGCTGGGAGAGCATTTGCCCTACAAGCAAAGGGTCGGCGGTTCGATCCCGTCACTGGACACCATATGCGGGTGTAGCACAACGGCCAGGGCACCGGCCTTCCAAGCCGGGGATGCGGGTTCGATCCCCGTCACTCGCTCCATATGCCGGAGTGGTGGAATCGGCAGACGCGGAGGACTCAAAATCCTCTGGTAGCGATACCGTGTGGGTTCAAGTCCCACCTTCGGCACCAAGGCGTATCTGCATTAAATCACAGCCCCGCACCATTTTTCGGTTTTGATGGTCACTCGACCCAGTGCCAGCACTGGGATGAGAGGGTTGCAGTCACGAAGTACAAGTGATGTGAGCCACGCAAACCGTATATGGCAGTATGACTGGAGATGGCTCCAGCACGACCTCATACGTCGTAAGACGCAGGTTCGAGTCCTGCTGCTGCCACCACAGCTCTCCCATTTTGGGCGAAACGATATTATAATAGCGGTGGCCTTATGAGTGGGGCGTTAATCAATGGGGCTGACATCCATTACCGCTGAAGTCAGCTTATGATACCGTAGCCAAGTGGCAAAGGCTCTGGGCTGCAACCCCAGGATCATAGGTTCAAATCCTATCGGTATCTCCATATTGGGGTATCGCCAAGTTGGTAAGGCATCGGACTTTGACTCCGACAAGAGGCTTACCCTCGACCGCAGGTTCGAGTCCTGCTACCCCAGCCAATAAAATAAATGCGGTGGCGGAATAAGTAGACGTTGTGGGCGATTGGGAAGGTAGACGTGGAAGTATCTTGCTCTGCAAGGGGTGCTATCATGCAAGGTGTAAATCCTTGCCCGCATTTTTATATATGCTCCCATCCTCTAACTGGAATAGGAGGCCGGCCTCTCAAGTCGGCAATACGAGTTCGAGTCTCGTTGGGAGTACCAGAGGTGGATCTGTGAAGGGGCTTGTGCGCACAAGTTGTTATAACAGAAAGAGTAGTCTCATGAACTGCTTGCCGCAATAAGGCTTCCAACTGGAAGCGCCTTGCCATAATTTATAAAGCAGGTGCAATCATGCCGAAGAAAGATTCGGGCGTAACGAAAGAAAAAACATCAAAAATCGTTAAAAAGATTTCCGCCTCTGAGTGCGGTACCGGTGTGCTGTGTACAACGAGGTCGGGCAAGCAGTACCAGATCAGCCAAAATCTGGTGGAATAGGCAGACACGCCAGCTTCAGGTGCTGGTGGGAGAAATCCCGTATGGGTTCGAGTCCCATTAGCAGTACCAACATGGTGCGTTGGACGAATTGGTAGAGTCACCACCCTTTCAAGGTGGAATTTCCGGGTTCGATCCCCGGACGCATCACCAAAGCAACCTAAATTGGTTGCAAAATAAAAATGCAACCATAAATGGTTGCTGTATATGGCGTGTTAGCTCAGAAGAGTAGAGTGCCGGCCTGTCACGTCGGAGGTCACGGGTTCAAGTCCCGTACACGTCGCCATTTTTATAGGGGTTTGGTGTAATTGGTAGCACTCCGGTCTCCAAAACCGATGTAGGTGAGGGTTCAAGTCCTTCAACCCCTGCCATGCTGACATAGCTCTAATGGTAGAGCGGTTGCTTCGTAAGCAATAGGTTCAGAGTTCGAGTCTCTGTGTCAGCTCCATATGCTGGTGTAGCTCAGTCGGTAGAGTGGCTGATTTGTAATCAGTAGGTCGGGGGTTCAAGTCCGTCCACCAGCTCCATATGCGGGTATAGCTCAGTTGGTAGAGCAGCTGACTCTTAATCAGAAGGTCGTGGGTTCAACCCCCTCTACCCGCACCAATATAAGAATAGTAAATATAGGGGAGCGCCAGAGTTGGAGAGCTGGGGCGGTCTGTAAAACCGTTGCTTTCGAGCTGAGTGGGTTCGACTCCCACCTCCCCTACCATACAAATATTTGTTGCTACCCGATATGCAACTGAAATAAGGTCGGGTTCAAATTGACGAGTGGGTGATTCAATGAAGTTCCCGTTTGGATCTTTAATGTATTATGTGTCCCCGGTGAATGGAGCAAAAACACTTTGCCTATACATTCGAGACGATCATGGAAAGGCTGTTGTGTTCTTTGAGCACGCAGAATGGGCAGCTCGGGTTGGGTACGATCAGCTTGAAAAAATAATGTGTGCCTAAATTTTACAAGTGGCGGAATTGACCCCAGTAGGTGCGGGGAGCAGTCTTGAAAACTGTTGGTCGTGATGAGCGGCTTGTGGGTTCGAGTCCTACTTCCGCCGCCAACGGGATGTGTTGATATTTACTGCTTTCTAACGACCCCAAGACAAACGGTACGAAAGCGGCGCGGTTCCAGCGATAGGGGACGGTGGACTTTGCTACGCTGTCCTGTGCAATGCCGATAAACAAAAATGCGTAGCGCTATGGGATGATAGCTCAGTTGGAAGAGCGGCAGGTTGAAGCCCTGCGCGTCGGAGGTTCGATTCCTTCTCATCCCACCAGTCCGTAAGGATACTACCTATGATGACGTGTGACGGCTCTGACACGTCGGTAAAATAAAAATTGGCCGTGTGCAGGTAGATTGGGGTCGCTCCCTCCGGTGAAAGTCCGGCGCAGGCAAAACGCGATAGACCAACCTAAACGCTGTAAGCAAAGCGGCAAGCCGATCAGGAGTGCGGCGGGCTGGCATACCCCAACGGGACTTCGTGAGCCTGGGAAAGTATGCCCCTCTAATGGTAGTCAGCAATGGAGGATAAATAAGTGTAGTAACCGTGCAAATCGGAATTATTGCCTGATTGAGATAACATATCACGGCTGTGAGTGGCGGTCGGAATCCAAGGTAAAGGTGTGTGGTGAGGCCGGGAGTGGAGTCACTTCATACAACATATGCGCCTGTAGCTCAGTTGGGAGAGCAGCGCACTTTTAATGCGTGGGTCGGGGGTTCAAATCCCTTCAGGCGCACCAGAAGAAATAATAACGATTGAGAAAACCTCGGAGTCTTTGGACTTCCGAGGTTTTGTCATATAGAAAGGAGGTCGCGGACATGGCGGCAAAGAAACAGCTGATGAAACCGGCTACGCAAAAGGTAGTGAAAGATGCGAAGCCTACCGAAGTTGAGCCGCGTGTAATCAGCGATGAAGAATATCGCTGTACCTGCTGCGGCCACAAGTACAAAAAACAGGAGACTAATTTTGGCCGTTCAAAGTCCCCTATTTATAAGGGCAACAACGGCTTTGTCTCTATTTGTAAGAACTGCGTTGCAGAGCTTTACGAACAGTACGTAAAGTTCTATGACGGAGACGAAGATGCGGCGGCAGAGCGGATTTGCCAGATCACGGATATGTACTTTGATTTGGATATCTGGGCGTCGTCACGAAAGATCAGTGAGAGCCGCAATGGAAAGAGTCGCAATCGGATCAGTACCTATATTTCCAGACTGAATTTGAGCCAGGTAGACGGAGCAACGACCTACTCTGATACATTGGTGCGGCGCTGGGAAGCCAATGTGGAAAACGCACCTACGGTGGAGGATGTGGCAAAAAATGACGACATCCAGACGCCCGAGGAGGTTGTGCGCCGGTTTGGTGTCGGTTTTGATGCTGGCGACTACGATTCTATGCAGTACGAGTATCAGGATTGGGTAAAGCGATACGGCGAGCCGATGGATAAGCGGCAGGAGGAGCTGTACGTTTCGATCTGCTTTATGAAGCTCAACCTGCGGAAGCTGCTTCAGAAGGGGGATTCCAACATTGGTACGGCTGCGAATAGCTACAAGTCGCAGATTGACGCAGCTACTACTGAGATCGAAGATCGGAAGAAAAAGGCTGAGGCTGAAAAGCAGCTGAGTCCTTTGGGAGAAATGATTCGAGATATCGAGGAGTTTTGTCCGGCTGAATATTACAAGGACAAGAAGCTGTATGCGGACTTCGATCATTTGAAGGAGTATATTGAGCGGTTCATGACCAGACCTCTTCGCAATCTATTGACCGGCTCTAAGGAACTGGACAAGGAATTTAGCCTGTCTGATTCGGAGGAGTGAGTTATGGATTACGAAGCGTTGATGGATGGGCGGCAAAAACACGTTCATGAACATTTCTCACCCAATAGCAAATTGAACGACCCTGAGTTTGTCAAAAAGCTATTGGATTGGATAACGTTTTGGCGAAGGAATCCCAGCCGCTTTGTGCAGCGGTATTTCGGAATCACACTGTATCTCTATCAGCACATCATTTTGTATCTGATGGATATTTTTCCGAGTATCTGCATTGTGGCCGCTCGTAGTGCGGCAAAGTCATTTATCATTGCGGTCTATGCCTGTAAAGAAGCAATTTTGCGGCCCGGATCATTGATCGTCGTAGCTTCGGCGACAAAAAAGCAGGCGAGATTGATCGTATCAGAAAAAATCGCCAAAGAGATTTTGCCAAGATCTCCGTTGCTTCAACAGGAGATTAAGACCATCAAGGACAACCAGAACGATATCGAAGTGAAGTTTAATAACGGAAGCTCTATTGTTGTATTGGTTGCCAATGAGAATGTGCGTGGATACCGTGCTACGGTTTTCATTTATGAAGAGTTCCGTATGATTGTGAAAAGCATTATCGACACGGTTCTTTCTCCTACGCTGTTCCAGCGGCAGATTCCGTTCAGAATCAAGTACCCCGACGAGTACAAAGAACTGAAAGAGGAACCGAAAGAAATCTATATCAGCTCTGCATGGTACAAATCTCACTGGATGTGGGACTACATGAAGCTCGTGACCCGCGATATGTTGGGCAAGGGCAAATCTGTTCTGATTGGTATGGATTACAGCATCGCTTTGAAGCACGAGATTAAAACCCGTGACTTCTTGGTGAAGGAGCGAAAGAAGCTGGATAGGGTTGCCTGGACGATTGAGTATGAAAATCAGATGGTGGCCGAGAATGCTCATGCTTACTTCACCTACGATATGCTGAACAAGAACCGCGTGTTGAAACGTCCGTTTTATCCAAGGAAGAACGAGGACGTACTGTCAAAGGTCAAGGCAAAGCACACAATTCCCAAACAGGCAGGAGAAATCCGTATTATCGCGTGCGATATTGCCCCGGAGGGCGGTACCGGCAACGATAACTCGGTATTTACTTGCATTCGTGCTCTCCCTGAGAGCAAGGAGTATAAGGTCTCAGATACCAGCGGAGATCATATTGAGGTCAAGCAGGGATATCGTCGGCAGGTAGTCTATATGGAGCCGCAGGCAGAATTTGAAACGACAAAACAAGCCATTCGCATTAAGCAGCTGTTCGCTGACTTTGAGGCGGATTATTGCGTTTTGGATACACGAAACGCGGGTGTCGCTATTTACGACGCTTTGGCTAAAGTGCTTTATGACGTAGATCGGAACGTAGAATACGAACCTTGGACGTGTATGAACGATGATAAGCTGAAAGCTCGTATCGTAATTGCAGGCCAGAAAGAGGCGGTATTCTCGGTTAAGGCGTCCTTGGAGCTGAACAGCAAAATTGCTGTCTCTATGCGGGATAGTTTGAATAACCGGATGATCGAACTCATGGTAAGCAACCAAGAGGGCGTTGAAGAATTGCAGCGCTTGTATCCTGAGTATGTCTCTGCCGATGTAGATACCCAACTTTTCTATGAGCGTCCTTTCCTTGAGACAGTGGCGTTGATCAATGAGATGATTGGGTTGGAGTATACTGTGCAGAACCAGACCAACCTCATTAAGATTGAGGAACGCCCAGGTGCGCGGAAAGACCGGTATACATCAGTATCTTATGGCAACTATTTCGTTTCACTTTTGGAGGCGGATCTTTTCTCGGATAGCTCCGGGTATGAATACGTAACACTTTGTAATTAAAGGAGGTGAAGACAAGTGGCAGGAAAATCATTCTTTGGTCGGATTATGGGCCGGAATCAATCTGAAACGCAGGCCGCAGTACCTATGTCGCAAGTAAACAGTGCGCCGCAGGACGACAAGACCTATGAGTTCAACACGCGTTTGGGTTCGTCTTATTTGAACGTGGTCAACTACGGTACGAAATGTACGGCACCGTATTCCACGGAAGAAATCACGCGAATGGCGAGAGATCCTATGCAGTACATCTCTGAATTGCGTCAATGGGCGAAGTGGGCGTATTACTCAAACGGCACGGTGACGACAGCTATTGATAGCCTGGTTAGTCTTCACTCCCTTGATTATGTGGTAGTTGTTAAGCCCAAGAAAGCGGGAGGCTCCCGTAAAGGGTATCGTGCCAGCATGGACAAGATGACCAGCGTGCTCCGGTCGATGCGCTACAAGGAGGTTATTCGTGACGGTCTATTCCACGATGCCAATGAGGGTATGTACGTGGGGTACATGGAGACGAGAACAGTACCAGTAGACGATCGGCTTGCGCTGACTGATCTTGATATCCAAGGCATCACCGAGATTAACTCAGCCGGCGTCAACTGTGTTGTTATTTCTTTGCCGGTAGAATATACAAGAATCATTGGCCGCAGGAACAACTGCTACGAAGTAGCGTTTGACCTGCGGTATTTTAGCGTCATGACAGAGGGAGATCGTAAGCGTAAGCTACAAGGCTTCCCTCGTCAGATTCAAGAAGGATGGCGCAGATATTCCAATGGAGAGTTCCCGGATGGTGCGTGCTGGCAGAGACTGGACTGGCGCAAGACGATTGTAACCAAGATCAAGAGCGGACAGAACGATCCGTACGGTGTGCCTTTTGCAGTAGCCGCGTTGGACGATATCGACTACGCCAAATACTTCATCAATACGAAGCGGCGTGTGTTGGATACGGTCAATAACCAGATTTACTATGAGACTTTCCCCGAGGGAAAGGACAAGGGTACATCTGCTCTGTCTCAGTCACAGCAAGAAAACCAGCATAACACAGTCAAGCAAGCGCTGACGCAACGCAGCAACACAAACGGTGTATCATTCTTCTCTTTGGCTTCTGGCACAAAGATGGATCGGCTTCCGGTTGATCTCTCCCTTTTGAATGAGGAAAACGAAAATGCCATCAAAGAGGATGTGAATGAGGACATCGGCGTGGCCGCTGCTGCTCTGAGTGGCAGTTCTACGGGTAACTATGCCACGGCCACACTGAATATGGAAATCGTTGCGAATAACGTATTCACGTGGATTGAGGCTTTGGTGGAAGAGCTGAACAAGTGCTTGAATTACAACGTAATCAGGGACGGCAGCTACCGGGTGGAGTTCCGGGTGCTTCCCATTACTTTTGTCAATCGAGAAAAACAGGTGAAGTTTTTCTCTGACTTGTATGCCCGTGGAAAGGGCAGCTTGATGGCATGGATTGCCTCTACAGGGTTTGACGTGGATGACTACCTCTCTCTTATGGATCTTGAGTTGGATGAAGACTTTGAGAACAAGTACCCTGTGCATAAGACCTCGTTCACTGTTACCGGTAAGGATGCGCCTGACGGTGATGTGGACAAGAGCACCGGTGGCGATCCTCCGGTCAATTCAAGCACAGAGTCTACAAAGGCTAATAATGCTAATGCAAGCCCCTCTCCGTCAGGATAAGGAGGTGAGAGTATGTCTGAGAGAGCTTTTGCCCCTATCTATGAGATCTCCAGTGAAAATAAGATTGCCGGCAGACGACCTATCAAGGTTGTATTGCATGAGATCTTCCCTGATAACACTCGTTGGCAGGAAAACGGAATCTCGTGGAAAGAGGAATATGTTCAAGCTAACCTCCACTCCGTTGTCGGAATGTCGATTGTAGCGGAATTTTTGACCGAAGATCGGGACGTTCCATACAACCACGGTATGACGGATGTACGGGAGGAGGATAAGCTGCCTTTGTTTGAAGACGCCACTATGGTTGGACACTTCGACAAGGCGTATGTGGATGACGTAGAAATCGGAGGCGTTACTAAACGCTGCTTGGTAGCAGAAGGAACGCTGGATGAAATGCGTTATCCCAAGTTTGTTGCTTGGCTCCGCGAAAATATGGCGGACTCTGTTGTTAAGGGTTCCGTGGAAATTGTGGGTAAGCCCGAGCACGATGGATACATTATTTACTCCGGCGGTTGGAAAGAGGAAGGTCGTGTTCCGCAGTATTACGATTACAGCGGATATGCGATTCTCAGTGTTAAACCGGCTGATGAAGCCGCCATCGTAATGGAGCTAAATAATAAAAAACTGGACAAGGAGGATGGAACAATGGACGAGAAGACCAAGAACGAGTTGATGGCGGCTGTGACTGGTGCTGTCTCTGAGGTCAACTCCAAGTGGGAGGAGTATTGGGCCAAAGTTGACACGCTTCTGGCTGAGATTAGCCAGCTGAAAGCTGACATCGCACAGAAAGAAGCTGATATCAAGCAGCTTCAGGCGGATTACGACAAGGAAGCCGCCGCGAAGGAAGCGGCAGAGGCCGGACTGACTGAGGCTAACGCCGCGAAGGAAGCGGCAGAGGCCAGCCTCGTTGAGGCTAATGCCAAAATCACCGAAATGCAGAACGCCGCTGCCGTGGCAGAACTGAATGCTGCACTGGCCCCCTACACCGAGGAGCAACGTGCAGTTGCCAAGGAAGATATCGACGCTTTCAACTCCAATCCCGGCAGCGTAGAGATCAACAGCATCGTTGGCAAGATCTGCACCGCTATGGTGCAGGCGGCTCGTGAGAGTCAAATCGCAGAAACCAATGCCGCCAGCCAGATTGACGTATTTGGCATGACGGATGACGCCGGCAAGAAGGAGAACACCGATCCCGCCGACGTGGACGTATTTTAAGAAAGGGATGAAAAACAATGAAGGCTAAGACGATTGGTTACTACAAGAACGTGCAGAACGTTGGCGACGTTAATGCCGCCGTCGATCTGAAGGTCGGCATGGGTGTGGTGCTGAATCGCGCCGCTCGTACTGCCAACCTGCCCGCCTCTGAGGAGGAGGCTAAGGCTTGCTTCCGCATCGTGAGCAATATCAACGACAAGCCCGAAATGCGTAATTTCGAGGAGACGTTGACGGTCAAGGCCGGCGAGAAGGTACGCGCCGACGACCTGACCACTGTGGCAAATCTGGAGATGGAGTTTGCCAGCTATGAGATCAGCACCGACTATGCCGGCATCTCTGTTGGCGATAAGCTGGTCTTTGGTACGGATGGCCTGCTCGCTAAGAGCGCCGACGTAACCGGTTACAAGGTGTACTTCGAGGTTACGAAGAAGACCGCATACATGGGCAAGGGCGTCCTCGTCGTTGTCCGCGTGCAGTAAGAAGAGAAAGAGAGGGATAAACGATGAGCACGATTTATGAAATCAACATGAGCAACGCTCAGGCTGATGTGAATACTGGTCGTGTCAAGCAGAACTCCAAGATCGTGGAGGTATTTTCTGCTCTGAGCGCCGGTAAGCGCCCCGAGGTTGACGACAAGACTCTGGACAAGAGCGTGGCAACCATCAAAGAGCTGTCCAGCAAGGCTATCGACGGCGATAACGCCGCCCGTAGCGAAATCAACTCCATCATCCGGTTCTCTATTGAGCCGAAGCTGTTGGAGGTTGTTCGCCTGTTCGACTTCATGGGCACATATCGCCGGATCGGTTACAACGAGGCTCCCATGATGAAGACCTACGGATACGAGAGCATCGATTCTCGATTCCAGGCATCCAGCAGCGACGTACCCTTCGCCGCTGTGAATTGGCGTGAGTATCCGATCGGCACCCAGACCATCTCTGCCGGTTTTGCTGTTGACTACCGCGAGCTTCAGAACGGTAACTTCGACGGCAATATCCGTGAGGGTATGAACCAAGTGCAGATTGATATGCAGAACAAGATGACCTACTACGTCATGACCGTTCTGTACAACGCCCTGAAAAACGCCAAGGGTGTGAAGCACTTCGCTGAGGACAACGGCATCACCAAGACCGCTGTTGACAATATGCTCAAGTCCATGCGTCGCTATGGTAAGGTCAACATTGCCGGCGATTACAGCGTAGTGTCTCAGTTCAACGACTTCGCTGGCTTCAAGCAGTTCTCCGCCGATGAGATCCGCTACGCCAACAACATTGTTGCCGAGGAAATCCGCCAGACTGGTCTGGTAAATATGTACAACGGTGCTTTCGTAACCGAGCTGCCCAACGCGATCAACTGGACTCAGTTGAACAAGGACGGCACCGATTATGACCTGTATATGCCCCAGGGTCTGCTGTTCTTCCTGCCTCGTGGTTCTGTGTCTCCTCTGCAGGTCTTCCTGCGTGGCGGACTGACCACCATGACTGGCGACGACATCGTAACCCGTCAGCACCTGACCCGCTTCGATATGGAGTTCGGCGCAGGCGTTGCCGAGGGCATGGAAGATCAGATCGGTCTGATCTCCGATACGAACTTTGATGCTCCCACTTTTTAAGTGAGAGGTCTTTTTTTTATGCCTGAATGACGGCACAAACGGGGAGGGGCGCAAACCCCTCCCCTAATTTCAATCAAAGGGGAATCGTTATGAAAACGAATAATGTTCTGGTAAACAACCTTTGCTCCTGGCCTCTGGGCTTTCGGCGTTTGGCGGGGCAGGGCGATATCGCAATTCCGGGCAAAGCTCGGAATTTCCCCCTCCTCTCCGAAGAGGAGGTTCTGGCTCAGATCCAAACCGGCAACGTGATGTTTACCGGCACTGATGGTATGGGCAATCATGCCCGTATTCAGATCGTGGACGAGGCAAAGCGTAAGGAGTTGTTCGGCCTGGGCGACGCCGAAGTTTCCACTCCTATCCTCTTGAATGAGGAAAGCGTTAAGGAACTGTTGGCTATTCGCTCCAAAGCCAAGTTCAACGAGCAGCTGGAGGCTATGGTGAAAACCGACGCCGAAAAGAGAATGCTCGTGGAGCTGGCGTTTAGTGCGGGCGCTGAGGACGCGGAGTCCTGGAAGGTGGACGCTTTGCGCAAGCTGGCTGAGACTGCCAAGGTCTAACCGATGAAAGGAAAAGGTGTGGATTATGGCGGACGAAAAGAAAACGACCTTTGCGGACGTTGAGCAAAAATTCCACTCCATGCCTTTGACTAAATATGAGATCCCGGAGGCATTGGAAGCAGAATGGCTATCCACAGCGGTAGCAGATTTTGAACTGAATTTGGGCTGTGACCTCGGGTATAACGAGGAGACACGCGAGTTTTCTGGCAAGTTGAAAAGTATTGCCGTTCGTACTCTCGCCCAGATGATGTATGTGTCTTACCTGCAAAGGGAACTGAGCAGGGTAATGGCGCTGAACGGGATCTATGGAAAGGATGTTCAGCTAACCGGCCAAGATGCGACCAAACGTGTAACAAAACAGGAACTTGACGACCAGATCGCCAAGGTTGAAGTTTTGCTTCATCGTCAGAAAGATCCTGCGTATGGATAAGGGGGTAGCAATATGTCAGAAGAATCCAAAAGCTGGTATCGAATGACACGCCCTCTTTTCAACAGCGGGTTTGAGGATGATGAGTTTTGGGCATACGGCCAAGATGGTTTTCAGGAAGTGCTCGATTCCTTTATCGGGTCTGATATTTTGATCTACGATAAGGCGATTGGAACTGAGCCGCAGCAGGTAAGAGCTATTGTCCAACAGAAAACCAGCGATGTGTATAACAGCACAACGGTTAGACAGATTCTTTGCAATATCGGTATCTTGAGATGTGGGCAGTACGTGAAACACGACGGGGCGTTTTGGCTGGTGAGTTCGCTGCCGGATAACAACCGCATTTATGAAAAGGCGGTACTCTGGAAGTGCAAATACTCTATCCGATTCGTCTCCCCTTTGACAGGTGAGATTGTAGAATACCCCGTATATAGCACAAACAGCACACAGTATGGCACTGGTGAGGCGGGTAAAACGCAGATGACGGTTGGTGAAGACCAGCACCTGATCTATCTGCCATACAATGAAGAAACGATTATGTTGGACGCTCAGACCCGGCTCTTGATGGACAAGAACAAGGTCGATCCAACAGCCTATCGTATCACCAGAGTTGATCCGATCTCGTATGCAGTGGGCGACGAACGTGCAGAGGATGGCTTGATCCAATGGGCCGTACTGGAAGACCAATTCAATGCCGCTACCGATAACGCCGAGTTGATGGTGGCGGATTACTATACTTCTGTTCCCGGTGGGACAGAGGAAACCTCGGGAGCAAGCGTCCATATCACATTGACAGACCTGGACGGCGATTTCAAGATCGCAGGCGGAGAGACAAAACAAATCCGTGTCCAAGTCTTGGATGAGAGTGGCGTTCCTATTGATCCACTCCAATATCGTTTGGAGTATGACTTTGCTGGCGCGGCCAGCATTGTCGATGAGATGAACGGCGTTATCACGCTGCGGGCGTCGGATGATCCCGTATTTGTGGGAACACAAATTGAGATCAAGGCAATTCACGACGCCTCCGGCAGTGAGGCCGTTATGAAAATCCAAATTGTGAACTGGTAAGGAGGTGATGAGGGTGCCGCATTTTGATTCGATGATTCAACAGAAGATCTTGCTGAAACGAAAGCTGCTGCAAAATCAGGCGGTGGTCAATTTGCTCTGTAACGTAGGGAACAACGTGGCGGAGTTTGAGGATTTCAAAACGGGTAGTAAAAGCCCTGCGGAACCCCTCATCAAAACCCACTTTTATGTCCCTGGTACACAAACAGATGACAAAAACTTTATCACGATGCGTAGTCGTGTGGTCTATACCGACTCGAATGTGATTAAGGAGACAGGGATTACTGTCTATATTATCTGTAACGAGCACCAGATTGACTTGCTGCAGGGTTCCAGAGCGGATCTGCTGGCAGATGAGGTGGATCGCATTTTGAACAACGGGGACAAGCCCCTGTTCGGACTGGGTGGGATCAAGCTCAGTACGGCGGATGAGGTTCAGTTCAACGAAGGATACTCCGGGTGGTCAATCCCGTACGTTACCCACGAGATGAATAGGGAGGCTGGTATCATTGATTGATCAGCTGAAATTGTTTCGTGGAGAGGGATACAAGATCAACGATAAAATCTTGATCAGGCAACCCACCTTGGAGGAAATCGTAGATTTTGGCGAGCAGCGGTATTTCGGACTGGTACGCACTATTTGTTCGACACCCGCTGATCGAAAAGTTGAAATCTGGGACAAACTTCATGTCTTCTGGGAGAAGATAGACGAATACGACCTTTTCATATCCCTTTTTCAGACGCTTCAAAAATCTGAGGTGTCTATCCTTTTTGGGGATATGGACTTCACAACCTTTAAGCTCGGTACACAAACAGGTCTCCCAGACCTTGTACTGAAGAATAAAGATCAAGTGGTGATCGACCGAGCTATTCATAAGCTCATGACTGACTATCTCCGTCAAATCCATAAGCTGAAAAAGAATGTGGATACGGGATTTAATGACGCCACGAGAAAAATCATGATTGAGGATGACAGGGATGAAATGGCACTGCAAATGCAGAAGCCTTTTCAATCATTACTGCTACCTCTTATCTCTTCTTTGACAAACTGCCCAGAATTTAAGTACCGATGGGATGACGTATGGACGTTGCCCATCGGTGTTTTTATGGACAGCGTAGAGCGTGTTCAGAAGCATAAGAGCTACAACTTCGTAATGCAAGGCATTTACAGCGGTTGTGTGGATATGAAGAAGCTCGACAAAAAGGAACTGCATTGGATGGGGGATCTGAAATGATCCCGAAAAAATACAGAAAGGACGATGAATACCATGTTTAACGCAACTCAATTTGTCATCGACAAGGTACGTCGGATCACTCAGATCAACCTGGCAACGGGTTTGGTGGACTTCACCGGTACGAGCGTGGAGAGTCCCCAGATCGAGTTCACCGGCGAGTCTACCGACAAGACTGACGCTCAGGGCGTCCTGCTCGCCCGTTTCGACACCGCTAAGGGTGTGAACTTCTCTGGTGAGCTGTCTCTGCTGAACCTGAACCTGATGGGCGCACAGCTCGGATCTGAGGTACAGGTGGCCGATAGCTCCAAGAAGGTCAAGGGTGCCGACTTTGCTATCCTCACCGTGACGGACGACAAGGGCACCAAGACCGCTACGCTGAAGCACGTGCCCACTTCTGCCCCCGCTGCCGTGTACACCATGAGCGAGGACAAGAACATCAGCGGCATGATCGAGGTCGGCGTTGATGAGGGTAACGCCAAGATCGAGGGCAAGGTTATCACTCTGCCCGCTTCCTTCGTCGGAACCACTGTTGGTGTGTTCTATGAGTACGAGACGGATTCTGCCGTCAAGCTGGTGGACAGCGCCGAGAGCTTTGCCGAGGCCGCGATGTATGTCGTGGACATTCTGGCTGCTGACGTGTGCAACCCGTCTGTCAAGCGTGCCGGTAAGATTGTCTTCCCCAAGGCCAAGATCGACAACAACTTCACGGTCAACCTGACCACGGAAGGTACGCACCCCTTCTCCTTCACTGCTCTGAAGGATTACTGCGCCGACGACGCGGAGCTGTGCTACATCCTCTTTGAGGAGTAAGGCGGTTTACCATGATTCGGAATTGCAAGGTGTGCGGCGCTTCGTACAAAACCTGCTATTCCTGTGAGAAAGAGCGGAGCTGGAGGCTTCATACTGACACCCCTGAGCACTACTACATTTGGACGGTGCTCATGGGGTATCAGGCTAACCACGATGCGAAACAGGCATATAGCGCTCTTCGGAAACGCGGCATCGACCTTCGTAATACGGCAGAATATACGCCGAGTGTGCAAGCACTGCTGGCGGAAATCTATGCTTTGGCGCACGAAAACAGTAGGGCAAAGAAAGCAGTAGTCGAAGCGGAGGAAACCAAGGCCGAAGAACAGGTAAATAACGAGGCTGAGTCGCAGCAGGAGTAATGGGAAGGAGGGCTTCGGCCCTCCTTTTCAGACTCATAAAGAAAGGTGGTGAGACGGGTGAAAATCTTGGCCGTTGACCAAGCCAGACACGGCGCATGGGCGGTTTATGACTATGAGGGAAAGAAACTGCTGGACTATGGGGCGTGGGGCTTTGATAACAAGAACTATACATTCGAGCAGGCAATTTTGCACATTGAGGCTTTGCTTAGTGAGGTGATCCGAACGCACGACATTGATGCGGTGTTTTTGGAGGACATTCAGCTTAGAAAGAATGTTCAATCTTTCAAAAAACTGGCTCAACTACAGGGCGTACTCGTGAATATGTGTGAAAAAACGAATATTTTGTACAATTTGGTAGCACCCACACAATGGCAAAATTACTGCAAAGCAAGAGGTAGGACGACAAAGGAGATCAAGTCAAAGATCACATCTGTCGAACCTACGGGCAAAAAGACATCAAAAATCCTATCGCTGCAAGCTGCAAGGGATATTTATGAGATCGTTACTGAAAACGACAACTTGGCGGACGCCGTGATGATTGGGCATTACGTCGTAAACAATATCAAAATCGGAAGCGAGGACGACTTCAATGAAAAAGAACGAGATGACTAAGAAGCTCATGGAGGAGTTTAACAAGGATTTTATCGACGTGGGGGGGGTATTAGACACTACGTTGCCTGATCCCACCATGGTGGAATATTATCGCCGATTGAAAAAGCGCGAGATTCTTTGGAATGACGATATCAGCGACGCCACTATTGATATCGCTTTGTATATCAAAAAGTGGAATGCCGAGGATAAGGGGATTGCGCCGGAAGAACGTAAGCCCATCAAAATCTTCATCAATTCGGATGGTGGCAGCGTGGACACGGTGCTCCACATCATCGACATGATCCACCTGTCCAAGACACCGATTTATACGATCGGTATGGGCCGAGTGTACAGCGCTGGCGGACTTCTGCTGATGGCCGGCCATAAGCGCTATGTCTTTCCTCATACCAGTTGTCTCATTCATGATGGATCTTCCGGTGCGATCGGAAGCATCGGCAAAATGTTGGACAACTTGGAGTTTACCAAGGAATTGGAAAAACGCATGAAGGAGTACATCTTGTCCAGCACCCGAATTACGGAGGAAGTCTACGACCAGAACTATCGCCGTGATTGGTTCTTGTTCAGTGAAGAAATGATCGTGTTGGGTATTGCCGACGAGATTGTAACTGACATTGATACCATTCTTTGATAGGAGTGAAGAAGATATGGCAAAGAAAAATACCAGCATGGAAATCTATGATGTCCCCGCTACCCTGCAGGAGCATCCTTTTTATGGACTGAGACTGGATGAATACCAGAAAGTTTTTCGGGATGCTATTTGGGACACGGAGAAGCTGATTGTGTTTTGCAATGCTAAAGCTGGTACCGGCAAGACACTGATTGCTACGGCCACAGCCAATTTGCTTTATCAATACGGACGGTGTAATGGCATCGTCTATATTGCCTCTCCTACTCAGGAGCAGAAGCAGGGATATTTGAAGGGCACGATTGAGGAAAAATCCGAGCCGTATTTTGAGCCATTTTATGAAGCATTGGAAAAAATCGGTGTAAATCGCAATACTGCATTTTACGATGGTGCAGTCAACGAGAAGTATCAAACCGCATATATCCAGTGCGCTACGCACACGTTTCTGCGTGGTACCAACTTTGAGAACAAAGTGGTAATCATCGACGAGGCGCAGAACTATTACTTTGACGAGTTGAAGAAGGTTCTGACTCGTTTACATGACAGTTGCAAAATCATCGTAATCGGTCATGAGGGGCAGAATGATTTGTTCGACCACCCGGAGCGCTCCGGTTTTGTCCCCTATCTGAACTGGTTTGCAGGTGATGATCGGACGGCGGTATGCCGACTGGTAGAAAATCATCGCGGCTGGATCAGCCAACACGCCGACGAACTGACGTTCCGTGTGGCAATGAATCTTGTGGAGGATCAATAAAATGAAGAAAATCGCTGTAAATACGGTGAAAGCCTTTCTGAAAGAGAACAAGAAGGAAGATGCTTACACCCAGGCGTTTACTGTGGGGGACAGCTCTTTTGAGGTGTCATTCCATACAGCTCTGACTATCGCAGAGAAGAGCACCTTTCTGAATCGTGTGGTTTCTGGATGTTTCGATGCGACGGGCAAGTTCCGCCCTGAGTATGTCTCGCCTATGCTGCGAGCTACCATTCTCCAGATGTGTACCAATATCCCGGCCATGACGCTCAAAAACGAGACAGATGAAGCGGGTGCTTCCGCTTTGGATGTGGATGCCATGAATGAGCTGTATCTGGCTATGGACTTGGATCACGTTCAGAACGCCGGATATCAGGATATGCTGAATGAGATGGTTCCTCTGTGCGGGCAGGCTATTGACTGGAAAAAGAGCAGTATTCTTGCCGATCATGGTACGGATACAGCTCTCCGCGATCTGCTGGAGGGATTGGCCGATAAGGTGAAGGATATCGACACGGAGTCGCTCATGCAGTATGCCGGTATCCTTTCCGAAGGTACCAAAGGACTGGGTGAAGGTGGAATCCTGCAAGGTCTGCTGAACTCAAGAAAGGCGTAAGCAACAAAGAAAATTATTGAGTGGGAGGTGGCGGCATGAACGTTCGGGAAGCGCTTGAAAAGGCAAACAAGCAGCTTATGGCAAAAATCGACGACGCAATGACAAAAGAAGTCTTTGAGGAAGTCCAGGATGAAGAAGCTGCCACCATCTACTCTGAGGTGTACAAGGTCTATACCCCTCGGATGTACCGTCGCCGTGGAGAATACGGCGGATTGGGAGATCCCTACAACATTGAAATCCGAGGCGGAGCAGCAAAGGGCGGCGTGATGGTCGTGGTCAATATGACTGAACCGAATCCGGGTGGCTGTATGAACGACGATCAGGTAACGACTGGTAAAAATCTACCCGAGCTGGTGGAATTTGGAGACGGTTATAAATTCTATCACTATGATTTTCCCAGCCGTAGGCGCTATATGGAGCCTCGTCCTTTTACTGCAAAAACCATTGAGCACCTGAAAGAAAGCCGCGCTCATGTAAATGCTTTGAAAGCTGGACTGAGACGACAGGGGATCAATGTGAAATGAAATTTAACAGAAAAAGGTGGTGAGAGATGTGGACGAAGATCTGAAAATTGTATTGACCAGTGAGCTGGAGGCTGATGAAGAGGCTTCCGCACAACGTATTTCTGCGCAACTTCCCAACATTGCAAAGCTGATCAATTCCAAAAGCAGCATCAAGGTTGGTGTAACTCTGGACGAAGCTGGTATTCAGTCTCAAACTCAGCGGATTACTCAGCAAATCGCCAGAGCAACAAAATCCCAAAGCGTTGGTGTTTCTTTGAGCTTGGATCAAAGCTCTGTCAACAAGATTAAGACTGAGCTTAATAATTTGAAGGTCAGCCCCGACATCTCTCGTGCCATGACTGATCAACTGGATCAAATGGGTATCCAGATTGACCGAATCACTGGCCGCTGGGAAGCGGTGAACGGCGAAGAGGAACGTATGCTGAATCTGACCATTCAGGGTACGGATCAGATGCAGAGAACCGTCACGTATCTGCAAACCTATAATGCGGAGACTGGCGAAATCAATACCCATTTGACCAATGTGACTGCAAATCTGGAGCGTCAGCGCAGAGAGCAGGAGCAGGTAGCGGCTCAGGCCAAGAAGGACAATGAATCAAGGGTTTCATACTTGAATCGCCAAAAGGCTCTTTTGGCTGATATTCAAGCCGCTTATGTCGGTCAAACTTCTGTAAAGCCGATTACGGATAGCGCTCATTTGACAGCGCTGAATGATACTTACGCCGCAGTCAATGCCCGGATTGAGACCATGATTGCCGCCGAAGGGCGGCTGGATAATGTTCAACGCTCTAATCTGGAAGCTCAGATTTCCGGCTTGCAGCGTTTGGTCAAAGAGTACCAGAATGCCGAGTATGTAGCAACCAAGCTGAGAACAAAGGACATCGGTTCTATCAAGGCCGATCAGCTTTCCGGGCTGGAAGCCTTGGAGAAACGACTGGAATCTGCCGGAACACTGACCGACACGTTCAAGAGTAAGATCGACGGATTGAAGAAAACTTTGCAAGGCGTCGGCACCAAAGATCAGTTGGTAGCTTTCCTCAACAGTTTTGACCAGCTGAACAATGATGTGGCTGTCTTCCAGGAGCGGCTGCGTGGTGCGAACAAGATCTATACTCAGTTGATCTCTCTGGACAAGCAGATTACCTCTGTTCAGTCTTCTATGACAAAGCTGAATACCAGCGACGACAAAAACAAGTTGCTGGCTTTGCAAGGTCAACTGTCTGTGCTGAATAATCAGCGGGCGGCTCTGGAGGCACAGCTGGTTCCCTATGCTGATATTATTCAATATGCGAAGCAGGCGACGGCTCTTGAACAGAGCCGTCTTTTGAATGGTACCCAACTGGTTTATACCCAGATGGAGCTGGCTGACAAAGCGCGAGATTACGATGTCGCAATGCAGAGTATCCCGTCTACCATTGCTGATTTGCAAACGAAGTTTAGCCAGGTGGTGGCCCCCACAGAAAATCTCGTGCAGAATATGAGACTGCTCCGGGAGACAGCGGCACAGTATGGCGCTGATATGGGGGATAGGGAGAAGGTTACGACATATGAGCGGCTGCAATCTCTGATTGGTGCTTGCAGTAAGGAAATGTCTGAACTTCTCCGCGTCCAGCGTGGTGATATCAACGACTTCAAGTTTACTCAAAACTTGGAGAAAGCAAAGGCGGATTTGGAAACAGTTGGAAGAACGTGGAGTGCATTGAAGCAAGATCCCGGTCTTAATGCGCAATTCCAACAGCTGAGTGAAAACCTCAAGCGCGTTGACAATCAGATGGATTTGAGAAAATGGACGGCGCAATTTAGCACGTTCAAATCTGAGGTCAAAGCTGCTGGAAAGAATATGCAGTCTTTGGGCGACATTTTGAAGAACAACGTAGGTAAGGTACTCCAGTGGGTATCTGCTACTACGCTTCTCTTCCGTGCGTTCCGGCTGCTGAGATCTGCACTTACTACGATCGTTGATCTGGATACGGCCATGATTGACCTGCAAAAAGTCACGACCGCGACCAGAGAGGAGTATGACCGTTTCTATCATAGTGCCAATGGCACAGCCAAAGCGCTGGGTGTAACCACTGAGGAAGTTATTTCTCAGACGGCGGAATGGGCACGACTGGGCTATGCTATGCAAGATGCCGCAAAGCTGGCAGAAAACTCTGCTATCTTTGAAGCTATTTCTCCCGACATGGATATTACCCAGGCGACAGACGGCTTGGTAAGTATCATCAAGGCTTACGACCTCGATGTTGAAGACTCTTTGGATGGTATTATCTCCAAGGTCAACGAAGTGGGTAATAAGTTCGCCGTGTCCAACGGTGATATTGTGGAGGCTATGACCCGTAGCTCTGCTGCTATGGCTGCTGCAAACAATACATTTGAGGAAACGGTAGCTCTGGCGACCGCCGCTATCGAAATCACAAGAGACGCGGCGACGGTTGGTAACGGTCTGAAAACCTTGTCAATGCGTATCCGTGGCTATGATGAGGAGACGGAGGAATACTCCGCAGACGTGTCCGAATTGACCGGTACGATTGCCGATCTCACTAAGGTCGCAAGCAATAATAACCGGGGTATCAGTTTGTTTGAGGCGGACGATCCCGAGACTTATCGTTCTACCTATGACATTCTGTCCGATATTGCGGATATCTGGGATGAGCTGACCGATAAGAATAGAGCTAACCTTTTGGAGGCTCTGTTCGGTAAACGGCAGGCCCAGATTGGTGCCGCGATTTTGTCCAACTTTGATCAGGCGCGTAGTGCCATCGTAAAGATGGAAGAGAGCGCCGGCAGCGCAGGACGCGAGATGGACAAGATTACGCAATCGTTGGATTATAAGCTGAATGCACTGAAAGAAACATGGGTTGGTGTGGCTCAGAACCTGTTCCAGACCGACGATATGAAGCTCGTTGTTGATGCTTTGAACCTTGTTTCCAACGGGATTGACGAGCTGACGGAGAAGCTGGGATTGTTTGGTACAATCGGTCTTGTTGGTGCGATTGCGTTGATTTATAAATTCCGTGCCGAAATGAATATGCTCCAGAGCACTGTCCTTCCGGTGACAGAGGCTATAAGAGCGTCTGGCGTGGTTATGGACGGTAGCGCCACAAGTGTACAGTATTATGCTACTAAGCTGATGGGACTTGATAAGTCTCAGCGTGCGGCAGCAATGAGCGCACTTGGACTGACTGCGGAGCAGAAGAAGCAGGTCATGACAATGACCAGTCTGATTGCTTCTGCACAGAGATATACGATCCAAGAGTTGGCGGAAAAGGCTGCTACGGATAAAACGACTGCTGCTACGCTTGCCAAGAATATGGCGAAAGCTACCGAGAAGCGGACGACCGAGCAGATTACCGCCGCAATGATGACCGAGATCCTAAACTCCAAGAAACTGACGGCTGCTCAGAAAGAAGCAATCGTTGCTGCTCTGCAACAGACCGCAGCGAATGAGAAGCAGGCATTTTCTTTGAAGGTTCTCGGTGCCAACGCCAAGGCCGCATTTGCGGCGATGGCGACTAACCCCATGACATGGATTACCCTGGCAGTTACTGCTGTCATGGCTTTGGCTCAGGTATGGCAAAGCGTAAAGCAACGGGCAGAAGAAGCTCGTCAGTCTATGACTGAGGCTGCGGAGGCGGCTAATGATCAGCGTAATTCGCTTGCCGATCTGATTGCAGAGTATAAAGAGCTGGCAACTGCCGGTGACTTCGACTCTTCTGCCAGAGAGACGGCGAAGCGTATCCAGAAAGATATCACGGATCTGGTTGGGGCGCAGGCTGATAATCTTGATCTGGTTAATGGCAAGCTGGATGACGAGATCAAGAAGCTCGACAACATTAAACTGCAAGCAGCGTATGACGCCAGAGATACTTTGGATACCAAGTACCGTGATGCAATGTCACGATATAACCAAGGTATCAACGCTGAAGGTTCTGGAACGAATTTCCTTGGCGTTGTTACTGACGCAGGTGGCATTGACCAGATTTTGCGAAAGATCGGTTATGTTAATGATGCGTGGGAAAATGTCAACGGGCAAATCAGTATTAGCTATGCACTGGCAGGAAAGAACGCAGAAGAAGTCCTGGCAATGTACAAAGAACTCCAGCACGTACTTTTGAGTGACGATAGTTGGCAAAGCATGGCTGATAGCTGGCTTGGGGACTCATCCCAAGATGTCCTCAACAACGTTCAGCAGCAGATTGAGTTTTATCAGGGACTCGTAGACGATTATAACTCCGCTCAAGAGAACTTCCTCAAAAATGAGGCGGTCATTGACCTTGGAGAGACGCTGAAAACTACTGATATCAATACTCAGGATGCTTTCGACGGATATATCCAGGGGATCAAGGATAGCACGGAGTATTCTGAGGCATATAAGAAGATCCTTTTGGAGCTTGCCAACGATACCTTCCCGGAGTTCAGCAGAGCAATGCAACAGGCCACAAACAACGGTGGCACTTCTGTATATATCGCACAGCTGGAAAAACTGACCGATGTTATTTCGGGGTTGCAGTCTTCGTATGATGCTTTGGCGTCTGCCGAAAGTGATATGGCCGGTGGCGGCGGATTGTCTGCTGAAACTATTGAGTCTCTTGCCGGTGCTGAGGAAAAATATCTGGACTACCTCTACGAGGAGAACGGCGTCGTAAAGCTCAACACAGCGGCATGGAAAGAAAACGCTAATGCTAAAATGCAGGGCGAGATGGACGAGATCCAAAAGGAGATCGACTCGCTTCAAGAGCGTAACGCCACCCTGCAAGAGAGCATTAAGTATTACGAGGAGCAGCGTAACCTTGGCAATGATGGTGGTCTGTGGTTGGGCATGATCGGCAACGCTACAGAGGAAATCAAGAAAAACAACGAGGCGATTGCTGAAAACCAGGGCAAGTTGGCGATCTACAGCAGTTTGTACGGTTCAATCACCGGTGATCTGGACGCATATACTTCTGCCTTGCAAAACTTCTCGAATGTTGCAACTACCATTGATACTATCTCTGATTCTTTCCAGACGCTTGCAGATTTGCAGGCTGAGGTAGCCAACGGGTTTACCATGTCATTGGATAAGGCTTTGGAGTTCGCCAAGGTCTATCCTGAGATCATGAACAATGCCCAAGTAGCGGCTGATGGTCAGATTATCCTTAACGAGGGCGTAGTAAACTCTTTCATTCAAGGCAAAAAGGCTGAATTGGATGCTCAGATTGATGGGCAAATTGCCCAGCTGGAAGCTGAAAAGGCAGTCTTGCAGGCCAAGATGGAAGCAGCTCAGACGCAGCTTGACCTTGCCAAAGCAGTTGCTGAGGGTGAGGGAGATATCTCAAAAGAGCTGGCGGAGTATCGGATCAATGCCGGTAATGCTGTTGCTCAGGCTCTGATTGATGCTGGCGTTGATGAGGCGACTGCGTTTAAGCTGGCGGCGGCTGCTATGGCTCAAAATGCGGAAGAGTTCAACCGGGTAGCGGCTGAGGTCTGCACGGATGTAAATGGCAACTTTAATCAAGCTGCCTATGATCTGGCGCAGACGATGTACAACAACCTGACCAGCGTAAAGACGGATCTTGCTTCTGTCGCAAAGCAGGCACACCAGACAGCTAAGGCTATTGCTGGTGTTGCAAGCGGTACAGTAGCTGGATCGGCTGACGTACAAGGTGGGTCTGGTGGTGGTACTGGCGGTAGTGGCATTAAGCTCAACCTGACAAGCGGTAGCTTTAAGGGGACAGAATATTCCTACACCGCTAAGGAAAGCAATCTGGAGGACTTTATTTCCCAGATTGAACTGGATGTTTCCAAGTACCAAGACGCGATCAGCCAGATTGATGGACAAATCGCGGCTTTGCAGGCGTTGAAAAATACGCCTTTGAAGAGTTTCAAGAGCGATACGAAGTCGGGTAGCAGCTCTAAGAAAGATGTCGAAGAGTATGTCGCTACCATTGACGACTATCGAGAGGCGGTTGAACGGCTGCGCAAGACACAAGAGGCCAGAGCGGAGCTTGAAACCAAAATTGATAACTCTGACGATTTGAGAGAGAAAATCCTTTTGGAGCGTCAGCTGATTGGTGCCTATCAGCGTGAGCAAGAGGCGCTGCAAAATCTGAATGACCAAAGGGAAAGCACGATCTCTTCCAACGTTAAGGCGCTGCGAGATCTGGGGTTCGAGGTACAGTATAACGCCGATACCAATGAACTTTGGATCGCAAACATGGAGCACCTGAATGAGCTGGTGGCCGATAGTAAGGGTGGATACGACACTCTGCAGGAGGCCACAAATGGTTTGAGGAAGGAAACTGAGGATCTTATCAATTCTCTGACGGACTTGAACGAGGAAAATCGTGACGGTTCGGAAAGTTGGAAAGAACTTGGACAGGATATCAAGGAAGCCCGTAAGCAGATTATGGAGCTTCTGGATGGTATCGTTGAAGAGGCTTCCGACGCGGTTGATACTATCCAAAATGTTTATGACACACTCCATGACGCGGCGGACGAGTATGCCCAGAGCGGGTTCATTACCGTAGATACTTTGCAGAGTATTATCGGGCTTGGGCAGAAGTACGTAGCGTACCTGATTGATGAGAATGGGCAGCTTGTCATCAACGAAGAGCGCATCCAAGCGGTTATTGCCGCACGGACGCAGCAGATGGCGATTGAGAGTTCTTTGGCCTATGTAGAAGCGCTTCGTATGGCAAAGTCTGAGGGCGATATCGCAACTCTGAATAATTTGCTGTATGCAACCGAACAGGCTACTAACGCAACTTGGGGATTGGTCTATGCAAATCTGGCTTTGGCTGGACTGGACGAAGATCAGTACCAAGCGGCGTTGCGGAATATCAATGCAATTCGGGCTATGGCGGACAGTGCCGTACAGAGCATTGGTAAAACCGTGGGTGGCGTGACGGACGAGTTAGAGGAGATGCAGAACGGATTGAACGACATCCTCGATTATGTAATGGATATGCTGAAACAGCGTATCCAAGATCAGATCGACGGATTGGAGGACATGAAGGATGCGTACTCTGAAATTATCGACCTGAAGAAGCAGTCATTGGAGGCCAGCAAAGACGAGGCAGATCACCAGAAGACCATGGCATCTAAAATGCGTGAGATTGCGAAGCTGCAAGCTCGTATTGATATGCTTTCTCTGGATGACAGCCGCGAAGCTCAGGCTGAAAAAGCGGCGTTGCTCAAAGAACTGAGTGAGCTTCAGTCTGATTTGGCCGACGAACAGGCGGACAGAACACTGGAGGCTCAGGAGGACGCTCTGGATAAGATGGAAGAGTCCTATCATGATGAGAAGGATAAGGAAATTGGGATTCTGGAAGACAGTATCTCTTCTCATCAGAAGCTCTATGATATGGCAATCTCTTATATCGAGTCTCACTGGGATACGCTGTATAGCGAGCTGATCAGTTGGAACACGCAGTATGGTGATGTGCTGAACAGTGATATTACGAATGCTTGGGATAACTGCTTGGCTGCTGCACAACGGTATGGAAGTTACGTGTCTGCTCTGGGAAGTATCGGAGGAGACATCAAGGCCACGCAGTCCAGCGGAACAAATTTCCAAGTTGGGAATGCTACCTACGACAATAGCTCCAGCGGCGAAGATATGATCCATGCGATCATCAAAGAAATGTATGCAAACAGCAAGCAGCACGCTTATGAAGATGCTGCCGGCAAGCTCTATCTGAACCGGCGCAATCTTGAGCTTGGCGCACAGCTGGCACAGTATGGCATTACTGCGGTGCGCGGCAGTGATGGTGTTTGGTACGTAGATCGCGTGGGTGGGCAACTGCTGTACGATAAGTACAGAAAGTACACCTATCATGAGGGTGGCATTGTCGGCGGAGGAGATATCAAGTCCAACGAACAACTCTCTCTGCTGAAAACCAAGGAGTGGGTATTGAGCGAACAGATGGTGGACAATCTGACCACACAGATGGATCGTATCAATATGCTCTCTGACGCAATGAGTGATCTGCCGGATTATGCTGGCAAGTCTACTTTGTCTGATGTGATGAAGCAGGTAGGCGGCAGTAAGACGGTAAATAATATCACCAACAACAGCAGACCCATTGAAGTGCAGATTGGCGATACGATCATTCATGGTGCCGACCAGTCTACGGTTGATAAGCATATCAAGGTTACACGCGATATGGTCAATCAGATTGGACGGCTCATTGGAATCGGGAGATAAGATTGGGACGCCCAATTTCGGGCGTCCCTTTCATATAGCAAGGAAGGGAAGACAATGTTCAAAAGCTATGAATTTACCTATGCTGGTATGCCCGCTTCCATGTTTGGTATGTACATTGCGGATATGTCCAGCAATAAACATAGTGCCAATAGTTTTGGCAATAAAGCAAATCTGGTGGAGACGCGGCTGGCAAATCGTGTTGCGCCGATCCACTATGGTGTGCGATATAACGATAGTCCGTTGAGCTTTACGTTGATTTTCGGAGCAGATCATAAGTTGGATCGCTATGAAATGCAGGCGGTTTCAAAATGGCTGACAGGGTATCAGGAGTACCAATGGCTCAGTATTGATCAGCCGGATATGGAGCATATTCAATTCCGGTGTCTTGTTCAGGAACTGACGCCTATTCATCTCAGCTGGGTGCCTATGGCGTTTGAAGCTAAAATCATCTGCGACTGCCCATATGGATATAGTTATCCATTTGCGAAGACCTATCAAATCAGCGGGGGAACAGCGGTGCGGTTTTACAACGACAGTACCTGCATGGAAAAGTTGCGCCCAGAAATGTTGGTCACTCTTGCTGCCGGCTGTACCGGTTTTGCAGTAAAGAACAAGACGACCGGAGCAGAAATGCGGTTTGATAATTTGCCGGGAAGCAGTTTGTCTATCCGCGTTGACAATGAGAACCAGGTAGTTACCGAGGAAGTTTCTGGCTACGATCTTTATGAACACTTCAATTTTGTGTTTTTGGAGTTGGAACCCGGAGACAATGAATTGGTATTCACTGGAACTGGGAGTGTAACGATCAGCGGTCGATATCTTTATAACGTCGGAGCATAAGAAAGGAGGCCAGAGGTGTATCTGGATTATTCTAAATTGGAAGCCAGCCAGATTAAGCAGCCCACTTTGCGGTTGCAGACTCTGGCCGGTAAAGAGCTTGGGGTTATCCCTTGGGTCAGCAACCTTAATTTTGAATTGAACTATGCGGATGTAAGCCGCGTTGAGTTCGATGTCCCTCGGCATTCCGATGGGAAAATCAATCCGGTTTATCATTTGCTGACCAGCTACAAAATGCTGTTTACCGAACAGCTTGGTATCTACATTCTTCAGAGGCCGGCTACATCAGGTGACGGTGTATCTGAGGTAAAGCATATTACCGGATACTCTATTGAGCAGCTTTTTGAGAAAAAGAAACTCTATTTGGAAGAAGGAACGTATAACTTCTGGAATCCTGTTCAGCCGGAGGATACTATTCTGGGCCGTATTCTGGAATTGGATACGACATGGAATATTGGGTATGTTGACCCCAAGCTGATTGGATGTTATCGCACCTTTGACGAGTACGATAGCGACGCCTTGAGTTTTTGCTATGGCAGTGCTATGGAGAAGTATAACTGCACGATTGTGTTTGACGTGTACGCCAGGACAATTAGTGCTTACGACGCGGGCAAAAGCCGTGGAACCGTACCTATCTATCTGAGTTATCAGAATTTGGTGGACGCGGTTGATCTGGAAGAGCTTACCGATGATATGGTGACAAAGCTCCATCTGTACGGATCGGACGACCTGAGTATTCGGGATGTAAACCCGATCGGCACAGACTACATGGTAAACCTGTCATACTTCATTTCCAACGGCGATTTTGATGTGATCGCCGAGGGCAGCACAGTTACTTTGGCCGAGCGTGTCAAGAGCTGGAATGCTGCAATTAAAAGCAACCAAACTCACTACACCAATCTGGTAGCAGCACGGGCATCCAGAACCGCCCAAAGGCTGGCGGAGGAAGCGACACTCGCTTCGCTGAAAGGCGATTTGGAAGTCCTGACTACACAACAAAGCGTAATTATCCAGGCAATGGCTCTGGAATCCACTGCCGCTGGAAAGACAAGTCAACAGCAACAGCTGACAGAGATCAATGAGAAAATCTCTGCAAAGAACTCTGAGATTGAGGCGCAAGAAACAGTGATTGCGAATTTGCAGGCAGAGATTGATCGGTATACCACTGATATTCAGGGTGTTGTAGAGCAGCTGTCTATTTCCAAGTATTTCACAAAAGCCGAACAAAAAATCCTCAACCACTATTTGATTGAGGGCGAAGCGGCAGAAGAAACTTTCGTTGCGACCGATGTAGATACATCGGCTTCTGGTGCCATCTCCACATTGCAGGGGGAGGTTACATTGACCGGGGCTGATATTGCACAGGCAAGTCTTAACGGTAAAAGTATGTATGCTATTGCGGGCGGCGTTTTGAAAATTGCCAGCGCAAAGCTGACGGCAGACATTGTGCGTGGTACTTTGGAGGTTAACCCAAGTACAAACGAATATGTACTGACGGTGTACATGGGATCTACGACGTTTGATGAGCATAGCTTCCCGAGCGGACTTGTTACTGCATCTGGCATACTTTCTCAGTTCAGCAGTGATATTTCTCCTGTTTCTCAGGATGGGGTAACGGAGAACAAAGGCACCCAGATTTCTTTTGAGGCGGGCACATCCAAGCTGTTTTTCACAGTAAATGTGAACGAGTATCAAAAATATTCTGTGGCGCAAGAGCTGTACGCATTTGGCGAAGAGCTTTTGGATGAATGGGCATGGCCTGTTTACGAGTTTTCCATTGATACGGCTAATTTCTTGTTCCAGAAAGAATTTGAGCCGTTTAAGAATAAATTGGAGTTCGGCAAGAGCATTTATCTGAACGTCGGTGATGGTGGTGTGATCGAGCCGAAGCTGATCGGGGTAGCTCTGGACTTTGAGAACCCCGAGAAGTTGACATTGACCTTTTCTAATCGTTTCCAAAAACGTGACGTAGTTGCGAATTGGCTGAGTGAGGTCAATAAGGTCAGTGCGTCCAGCCGCAGTTTTGATACCAGCAAATACCTCTACAACAGAACTGCGAATAAGACTACTCAGGTTTCGCAGTTTATGGAGAACGCCTTGAATGCGGCAGTAAACACCATTATTGGCGCAAGTAATCAGAGCGTTGTGATCAATGGTGCGGGTATCCAAGTGGGCGGTGACAGTAAGTATCAACTGCGTATCGTGGACAACATGATTGCCATGACTGATGATGGTTGGAAGACTGCTAAACTGGGTATCGGTCGGTTTTACTCCGATGCGAAAACAGGTCTCAAAGATGATAAGGGTAACGATATCCTGATTGGAGAGACATGGGGTATCAATACAGAACTGCTTGCGGGTAGTCTCATTATTGGTAACAACCTCGTCTTGGAGAACGCCAACGATAACGGCGTAATGCAATTCAAGGTGGACGCCACCGGAGCGTGGTTGTATAACGCCTCGTACATTATGCAGCATGACGACGGTGGCCTGATGATCTTCGATCCGAAGTATGGTATCGTGGCCGGCAATAAGCTCCTGTTCAATACTAACGGTACAACCGTGACCCCGGAGTTTATTGACGATTGGGGCGATATCAAGTTCGATGCGGACGGTATGCCTGAGAACGCAAACTTCTATCTGGATCTTCGAGACGGCAGCGCTTATTTCAGAGGAAGAATCAAGGCCGACTCCGGTTCGATTGGCGGGTGGGAACTGGCCGAGAATGAGCTTCATTGTGGATCAAACTCTACTTTTGTTGCCCTCAACTCTTCCAAGGATACCAATTCGCTGTATGCGATTTGGGCGGGTGCTACAAAACCTGAGAATGCAAAATTCTGGGTAAAGCGAGACGGCACACTGCACGCAAGAGATGGCGAGTTTAGCGGTACGCTCTCTGCCTCAAGACTGAGCGGAAATCTGACCGCCGATCCACAATCTGGTGGATGGCTGAAAGGCTGCGGTATTGATGTAAACAACGGTGCGTTCTATGTCGATCCGTCCGGCAATGTCACTATGAAGGGCAGCATCAATATGGCGGACGGCAGCATTACTTGGGGCAGCGGCAACAGCCCGTGCTTGGTGTTGTATTGCAGTATTGCCGCCTCACCTCCTACCGGGTCATACAACTCGTATCCGTCCAGGGGAAGTACCAGTTGGCACAAGTCTATCAATGACGGAGATCTCTATGCTTCTTATACCTACGATGGCGGAGTGACCTGGACTTCGGCGATTAAGATTCGCGGTGAAGACGGCCAGAATGGTAAAGACGGCCAGGATGGTATGGACGGAAGCGATGCGACCGTCAATGAGCGAAACGTTTTTAATGTTTTGACAAATGGCGGTACAAAGTTTGGCGTTTTTAGTGATTCTTCGACGCGCAAGCTGTATATCAATGCAAACTATATTCGTGCAGGTCAGATTGACGCCGATTTGATCACTCTTGGCAGTGATTATGGTGGATTCTGTTGCGCGAGGGGCAGCGACGGCGTGAGTTTTACTTACGGTGCTAAAATGTACGGAAGTGATGATGAATACTACTTTATTGCGACCAACAAAGGTGTGCGTATGCAGGCACCGGATCATGGTTTTACCATTACAAACAATGGTTTGTTTGCTGATGAAGAGATCTCGGTCGGATCTGATAGGAGATTGAAGCAAGCGATCGAGTACAGAATGGACAAGTACGAGAATTTCTTTATGAAGCTGAAACCTGCTCAGTATCAGCTAAAAGCTGGAAAGTCTAAGAGACTTCATACTGGATTTATCGCGCAGGACGTTGAGCGTGCATTGTTGGAAAGTGGTTTGACGACGAATGACTTTGCCGGCCTGACAATTACTCCTGTCCAAGAAGTCAATCCCAAAGACGGTATTGATGACGTTTTCTATCGTCTGCGGTATGGGGAGTTTATCTCTTTGAATACCTACATGATTCAAACGCTTTACCGTCGCATCTCCGAACTGGAAGAAAAAATCAAGTCTTTGTAAGGAGGACTATATGAAGGATCAAGTTATGCAGCAACTGGGATTCGTGCTGAATGCGTTGAACAATGTCTATGTAAAAGGCAAGGCGAATTTGGCAAATCTGAGTGGTAGTATCGCCATTCTCGAAGAGGTTGCCGACGTTTTGAACAATGCGGAAATTGTTGAAGCTACTTCAAAATCCGCTGAAAAATAATATTTGAAAGGGCGGTGATAGGTATGAATTGTGATTACAGCCCTTACTCACTTCCTACCATCGACTTTGTGGGAGGATCAACGCAGGAACTTGTGTTCCACACGTTCTTTTCACAAAACAAAAAGCCGTTTGATCTATCCTCCTGTACGGCCAGTTTTGCGTTGATCAATTTTGTCAACAAAAACGGATCACCGCTTATTGCCAAACCGATGGAGGTTAGTAAGAGTGAGGACGGCGACGGAACTGTAACAAATGTTCTGCGTGTGGTGTTGCTGCCAGAGGAAACGGTAGATCTGGTCGGTAAGTTTATCTATCAGATTACTATTCAGGATATCTCAGGGGAAATTGAGATCCCGGATCAGGGTATTATTCGCATTGCGAACAATATCAACAAAAGTTTCCCTCATTAAGCAACAAAGAAAATCATTGAGAAAGGATGAGGACGATGAATACGACCTATTTTCTGAATTTGGTGTCAGGCAACGTGTTTGGCTCCAAGAAAACCCCGGCTTTGCCTGAGAAATATTATCTGGGTCTGAGTAGCGCCGCGCCTGCTCTGGATGGCAGTGGCGTTGTTGAGCCTGGTGAGGGCACCGGCTATGCTCGTGTAGAGCTGACTTCTTTGAGCGCCCCTGTTAATGGCGTCGTGACCAACAATGCTGCGATTGATTTTGCGGAGAGCACTTCCGAGTGGGGCACTATGACCCACTTTGTTGTTTACGATGCTCTGACTGGTGGCAACCTGCTGATGTACGGCGAGCTGTCTGCAAGTCGTCGTGTTGAGGCTGCGACCATCATGACCATCAAGCTGGGTTCTCTGAACCTGTCTGTGGTGAACCCGACGGCATAAGGAGCGATAGGAGATGAAGGAGTACGATATTTTCCTGAAACAGCGTTTGACTGAAGGTTCAATCATCGTTTACTCCCTCCCATTTCGTGATGGCGTATCAGCTGTAAACAGAGTAGTTTTGCGGGCGATGCTGTCATATTTCAGCCTGCAAAAGAAAATTGCAGTGGCAAATCAATCTGCTCTGTTGTCGGAGATCGACGAGATGCTGGCTACGGTCAGTGAGAAAATCGGTGATCAAGTTTGTCTGGAAGCGAGCGCCGCACTTACTATCAAGTATCGAAACGAACTGGAGCAGGCAGCGATGAGGCTGGATATCCCAGCTTTCACGCTGTTTGCCCAGAGTTTCTTTGCCTTGGAAAGTCAAATCGGTATCAAAGTTAGCCAGCCGATTGCTTATGCTAAGAGTTCCCTTGGCGATGCGCAGAGTGCAATGGCGATTGTAGCAAAAAGTCTTGCGGAACAAAAGCAAGTCTTTGACACTATTCAAAATCAGACTGTTTTTGGTGCAAATGATCTTGCATTTCGGAAACACGATTTTGAGTCAGGCAGTAGTGCGATCGGTATTGACCAGACAAGCCCGGAGCTGCTTTATCGCTATACAACAGGAATGGAGGCCGCATTTGCGATTGCGGCAAGCATTGGAGAAACAGAGTTCCACTATTCTCTGGGGGACGGTAGCAATGCAATCGGTATTGAGACTTCCGAACCAGAAACCATTGCAGAAAAGAAACTGCAAATTGGTAATGCTATCGAAATGTTCTACGAACTGGTTGTCGAGACGATCAGCTTGTTTGCTGTGTCAAATGATGCAGAGATCCTAATGACACTGAATGCGGGCATGAAGCGCTACCGCCTGTTGTCAGATCTGGACGATAAAACCTTGGCAGAGATCGACGATATGACTCTGGAAGAGTTGGACTTTGTTGTACTTGCTTAGGAAAGGAGTAAGAAAAATGTCACAGGCACATTTGGGTTGTTTTAGCGGGACTGTGACGCCGAATGTCAATATGCTGGATATCTTCAAACAGAATGAGCGTGCGGATAATCCCAATAGCATTTTGAACTTCGGTCAAATGTCGCTGCGGAAGCTCAGTATGATTTGCCCAGAAGGAACGAAAGTGAAAATCAACGGGAAGGAGATCCCACTGATCACTGGTATTTTTGAGCTGGGCATGGATCAGATTAACATTACGTCTCTGGAATTTTCTGAGGCGGTTAATGTCAATATTTACTATATGTTCTGAGAGGAGGCACAATTATGGCTGATTTGAGCTGGATTTCTGCCTTGACTAATCAGGGCGGAGGCGGCGGTTCTTCTGGCGGTGTTTCTGACTATGACCAGTTGAAAAACCGCCCTGTAACAAACATTGCAGGAACCGGAACTGTAATCAGTGCTTTGGAGACCGGTGTTTACAATATCGAAGGTACGTGGAAACTTACACCCGATGATATTGAGCGTGAAACATTGGCTGATGACCTGTTCTATGTAATGAACAATGGCGCGGAAAGCAAACTGACATGGATCAGTGCTGGTCAGATTAAAACCTATGGCGTCCCCGTTGGCGGTACTGCTGCTGATATTACAGAAGGATCTATTGCTACTACTGAGGAAGTAGTACGCAATATGGTAGGAGTATTCTGATTTCGTGCCAGTCGCAAAAGCTGCAAAGAAAATCAATTTCATGCAAACGGGCAACAATCTGGATGCAGAGATGTTTTCTTTACAAATATATCAATCCACAATACGTGAGAAGAAAGGATGAAATGCTATGACTGCAAACTACAAACTCGTGTACCATGGTAACAAGGCCAACCTGCCTGCCGTTCGTGATGCTGGTAGCTTCTACCTGACTGACGACACCCGCGAGCTGTATTTCGGTGACAAGAAGTACGGTGAGGGCGTCCGTCTCTATACCAGCGCTGAGGGTAAGCCTGCCACTCCTGCCGAGAGCGTGATCTATGTCAATACCGATACCGGTGTTGGCGAGGTCTACAATGGCTCCGCTTGGGTTGTTGTGATCAAGGGTTATGCTACCGCTATCGGCGAGAACGCTGATGACAGCACTGTGCCTACCAGCAAGGCGGTGAAGGACTACACCGATGCGAAGGTCGCAGAAGTTGCCGGCATTGTTGATGGTCTGGGCGCTCTGGCAAAGAAGGACGAGGTGAGCGAGACCGAGCTGGAGGCTACCCTGAAGGCCAAGATCAACGGCAAGGCTGAACAGACCGATCTGGACGCCGCCAATGGCAAGCTGACCACTCTGATTGGTGCTGATGCCGGTAAGTCTGCCCGTACCATCGCCAATGAGGAGCTGGCTGCCCAGCTGATCCCTGAGAGCGCCAAGGAGTCTCTGAATACTCTGGCCGAGATCGCCGCTTGGATTCAGTCTCACCCCGATGACGCCTCTGCGATGAATCAGGCTATCACCGCCCTGCAGAACCTGGTTGGCACTCTGCCCGAGGGAGCTGTCAGCGACACCGTGGTTGCCTACATCAAGGAGTATACTGACGGCGCTATCGCCGCTCTGAACATCGGTGACTATGCCAAGGCTGCTGACCTGACTGCTGCTATTGGCCGCATCGCTGCTCTGGAGAAGGATACCCACACCCACGCTAACAAGGCTCTGCTCGACACCTACGATCAGACCAACGAGGATCTGAAGGACGCTGTTGCCAAGAAGCACAGCCACGCCAACAAGACCGAACTGGATAAGATCGTTGAGGGCGACAAGGCTAAGTGGGATGCTGCGGCTGCAAAGGCTCACGAGCACGCCAACAAGACCGAGCTGGACAAGATCGCTGAGGGCGACAAGGCTAATCTGGACGCTGTTGTTGCAGCTCTGACTGTCGGTACGTTCTGATCAGGGAATCCGGTAAACTGACCGAGGAGGGAGCGGCTTAGATGCCGCCCCTCCTTTTTCAATTAAAGGAGGTGTACAAATTGTCCCTATTCAACGTAAACCAGACGGTTGCCAGTAAAGCGCGGAATACATCTACGGTTCCGATCAAGGACAAGCAATTCCTTATCGTAACTGATTCAGGTGACATCTTTTACGATTCTGACGGAACACGTGTTCAGTTGACGGATATCATCGTCCTGGACACAGAGTCACAACGTCTTGCGCTGACCTCACCGTTCGAGAAGTTCTACTTCGTGAAGGGATCTGGCGCTCTTTGGAGATATAACAACAGCTCATGGGTCAAATGTTCCGGTGGTGGAAGTATGTCGGTTGACAAGGTGCTGTCTGTTGCGTCTTGGTCAGACAATAAACAAAATATTGAGATTTCTGGACTGACGGCAGATCAAAACGGCATCGTGGGCTTGTCTCAGAGTGTGTCCATGGAGGAAAGAGAGGCGGCAGAAACCGCCAGCCTTTATGTTTGTGGGCAGCAGGACGGTTCCTTTACTGTCGCCATTGGTGGAGACAAACCTACGTGTGATATCCCGATCACGGTTATTCTGTTCGGTTAAGGAGGGATGAGCTGTGAGCCAAACAACGACGAACTATGGGCTTATCCTGGAAGACGATTCTTCGACAAAATTTAAGGACTGGCGTGAAGCAATCAACGGTGCATCTAATTCCAACTTCATTAAGGTTGATGAGATTTTGGCGGAGAAAGGCGGCAAGAGCGTGAGTATTGAATGTACGCTGATCGCCAGCTCATGGGTAGGGGTAGATGCTCCGTTTACGCAAGAACTGGCCGTCACTAATCTTGGTGCTGCGCAAAACGGTAATATCTCGGTCGCTCATAGCGCAACTTTTGAGCAACGTGAGATGGCACGAGATGCCAAACTCTGCGTAACCGGGCAGTCTGATGGAAAGCTCATTATCTCAGCAGACGGTGAAATGCCCGATATTGATATCCCTGTGGTAATCACTCTCCTGGGATAAAAGAAAAGGAGGATTCAATATGCCTATTCTTGGCAATTTCCCCTCTGGTGGTGGAGGCGGAACAGGCGGTCTGACCCTGGCCGCTGTGACAGATATTCAGACCTTGGCCGCTGCCGGCAAGGTTTATGTGAAGTGGACTGACCCTGACGATCTGGTTGTGGCCGGCTCTACTTTGGCAGCATGGGGCGGTACTCTGCTGGTACGTAAAGCAGGAAGCGCTCCTGTAAGCCGTCGTGACGGTACGGTTGTTTTGGATAGCAAGGCTCGCAATGCTTATCAGAGCGGCTACTTCTGCGATTCCGGTCTGACAGACGGTGTGACATACTACTACAAACTTTTCCCTTATACCACGCAGGGCGCTTACACTGACAGTGAAGATGACGTGTTCAATGCGACGCCCAACCCTGTTGCAATCGGCAATGTAAGCGGCATGAGCGCCGTTGCAGCCGGTAACGGTAAGCTGAATATCAAGTGGACTGATCCTGCCGCTACTGTGGTACAGGATGGTGTTACTTTGGCAACCTGGGCGAATACCACGGTCGTAGTCAAGGCTGGTAGCTACGCTACGTCTCCCGATGATTCCGCCGCTGCGTATAGAAAGGTTTGCACCACTCGTAACGGCAACGCCAGCACACCTTTGACTGTGACGGGTCTGACCAACGGAACTACTTACTACATTTCTTTCTTCCCCATCTCTACGGATGGAAAAGTAAATGTAAACGCAAGCAATAGAATTACTGGCGTTCCCAATCGGCTAACCATTTCTACGGTTCCTTCTCAGAGAGGAAGTCTGACTTACAACGGTAATGCTCAGTCTCCCTCTTGGAGCGGCTACGATGCCAGTAAGATGACTTTGGGTGGTACTACCTCTGGTACGAACGCAGGAAGCTACAACGCGACCTTTACGCCCAAGGATGACTATTGCTGGTCTGGCGGTGCGACTACGGCAAAGACCGTGGCCTGGAGCATTGCTAAGGCTGCTGGCTCTCTGAGCGTAAATCCCCCAAGCGTGACGCTGAACCCCACTACGAAGAGCGCTGCGGTAACGGTTACTCGCGCTGGTAACGGTGCTATCACGGCTACTTCTGACAACACTGGCGTTGCTACCGTGTCTGTGAGCGGCAATGTCGTGACGATTTCAAGCGTGAATGAGACTACTGGTACGGCTACGATTACCGTTAAGGTTGCCGCTGGTACGAACCATACTGCGCCTGCGAACAAGACAATTCCTGTTACGGCTACTTTCGTCAGCAATGTGCTGAACGAGAACTCTTGGGAAACTATCAAGGGTGTTTCCGATAAGGGGCAGGGTACGAACTATTGGAAGATTGGCGATACAAAGACCATTGTGCTTAATGGTAAGATTGGCAACACTGCCATTTCAAACTTGTCTATGGATGCGTTCATCATTGGCTTCAATCACAACAGTGCTAAGGAAGGTGCGAACCGCATTCACTTCCAGCTTGGTAAGATTGGCGGCAAGATGGTTGGCCTGTATGACAGTAAGTATGGCCCGGATAATGGCTGGCCTTCTGCTGGTACAGGTTACTTTGCAATGAATGGTTCAAATACAAATAATGGTGGCTGGAATGCAAGCTATGCACGAAAGACTTTGTTGGGTAATAGCAATACGCCTACAAGTCCTCTGGCAAACAGCTTTATGGCGGCGCTTCCAGCTGATTTGAGAGCCGTTATGAAGCCCGTCACAAAGTACACTGATAATACCGCCAACGGCGGCGGCAATCAGGCCGGCTATATTACGGCGACTACGGACTACTTGTGGCTGCTTGCGGAATTTGAGGTACAGGGTGCTCGTAGCTATGCCAACTCTTACGAGAAGGATTCTCAGCTCCAGTATGATTACTACAAGTCAGGCAACAGCAAGATTGCCTACAAGTACAATGCTACCGGTAGTGCAGTCTACTGGTGGCTGCGCTCGGCCCGTTACACCAATCACCACAATTTCTGTTATGTGTACACGGATGGCTCCGCCATCAATGACATTGCCTACTATTCTCTGGCGTTGTTGCCCGGCTTTGCTGCCTAATCCACCGCAGTGTATCTCGGATCTTATCCCGCCAACGAAAGTTGGCGGGTTCTCCGAGAGAAGCAGAGAGTAAAAGTGACGGACAAAAATAATATCAGCCGGCGTAAGCCGGCGACGCGAATTTTTCAAATGTACCCTTCTGATTTTGTAAGCAGAGGATGATATATTTACGCTTCAAAAAATGAATTGCTATCACTTGACAGTCTTTAGACTGCATACAACGGTTAAAAATAGCCATACAATAATCATGTGCCAATAAGATGGGAGGTTTGAGTATGGCGACAAATAAGCGAGTATTCACCTTGCGTCTCTCCGACGAGGTGTTTGACAAGATCGGAGTGCTGGCAACAAATGAACATCGCTCTATTACCAACTATATTGAATTTGTGCTTTTGAAACATTTGGAGGATGTAGAGAAGGAGCATGGAGTAATCAATGTAGGTGAAAGGGGAGAGGCGTAAGTATAAATAAAATGCACCAAGAGAGGTGAAGTTATGTCGGTGCTGAAAGCAAAACGTACTACAAGTAAGGCTGAATTTGTTAATACGGCGAATCAGATTTATGTAGAAACGCTGAATTTCTTAACACGAATGTCTGCACGATATTCCAGATTGCTGGCCGAGCCTGTGGCGAAGCTGGCGGGGGAGGTTGTCGATCATGCAGAAAAAGCAAACAGCATTTTCCCGTCAGATCAGCAGAGGATTGATTTGCGGAAAGTGCATTTGTTAGAGGCAAGGGCATCTCTCAAGGCGCTGGATGTTAGACTGACGCATTGTTATACTGTAATGATGCAAAATCCAGAAGGCTGTTTCACAACAGCCAAAGGAAAGCCAGTCAGTCCCAAAGATGCTACCGAAAAGCTGGATAAGATGGCGATTAGTCTTGGAGAACTGATCGACCATGAAGATGAGTTGATTAAAGGTAGCATCAAATCATTGGGTCAAGCTAAAAAGGGTTAATAAATATTGGGTGTATTTCTGAAAACGAGTTGTTTTGTGTTTCGCTCTACTGTTAGTCTACTGGTGGCTGCGCTCGGCCAATTACAACAATAACAACAATTTCTGTAATGTGAACACGGATGGCTCCGCCAACAATAACAATGCCAACTATTCTCTGGCGTTGTTGCCCGGATTTTGTGATGCGAGGTCAAATGGAGTAGTCGAAAGATGAAAGACGACCTTCGCAAAAGGAGAGATACTTCCCTGGGTGCAAATCCCTAAAACTGCCCTTTGACGACCTTGCACGGACGCTGCTTGCATGGCGAGGCATTGCGCTTACCTCGTTTCATGTGCCAGGTCAAAGTAGTTTAGACGCGCACCAACAAGATAACTATGCGGAGGGCGAATACTTTTATGACAAGTGAGGAGCGCCGGGAGGCGCGATATCGACGTCGCCAAGCGCGGCGACAAGCAAATAGAAGAAAGCGGAGCGAGGCGGTTGGTACACTCGAAGATGTGTTCAACTACCACGATATGTTCTATTATGGCAAGAAATGCTGTAATGGTGTTCGCTGGAAGCAAAGTACACAAAACTTTGAACTACACCTACTTTCTGGTACGGCCAGAAGAAGAAAGGAAGTATTAGAGGGCAGGTGGAAACCAAAGAAGTATGCACATTTTATGTTGCATGAGCGGGGTAAAATCAGACCGATTGATGCTCCACATATTGAGGATCGTCAGATTCATAAGGTCGAGACAAACAAGATTTTAATTCCGCTATATTCTCCAAGCATGATCTATGACAATGGGGCAAGTCAGAAGGATAAAGGACTTCACTGGCATTTTCGCCGAGTGGAAGAACAACTTCATTGGCACTATCGGCGTTATGGCAGAGAGGGAGGAGTGTTCCTTCTCGATCTGAAAAAGTTCTTTCCAAATGGTAATCATAATCTTATCTTTGATCGGCATAAACGCTTTATGTTGGATAGGCAGGTATGTTCATTTGCTGATACCATCGTGAAGCATTCTCCATGTGAAACACCTGGCCGTGGGATGCCTCTTGGGGTTGAGCCAAGCCAACAGGAAATGGTTTCTTTACCAAGCGATGTTGATAATTTTATCAAATGTCAGCTTGGTATTCACTGTGCTGGTCATTATATGGATGACTATTACATTATTATGCCAGACATTGAAAAGCTAAAGAAGGTTGCGAGAGGAATCGTGCGGCGGTTTGAGGCTATCGGTATTCCTGTAAATAAGCGTAAGTGCAAGATTATCCCGCTTACGAAGCCGTTCAAGTTTTGCAAAGCGAGATTTACTTTGACCGAAACAGGGAAAGTTAAAATCAATGGTTGTCGTGATGGTGTAAAACGGGCAAGAAGAAAACTCAAAATGTTTCATCGGGAGTTTTTGTCGGGAAGGAAAACACTTGCTGAGGTCGATCAGTTCATGGAATCACAAACGGCTTACTACCGTGGATTTGATGACCACGGGAGGCTTTTACGCTTGCGAAGGTTGCATTATGCTATTTTTAACAAGTATAGGCCACAAACACAAAATAAAATATCAGCAGTAGCATAGTTATATCGAACTACAAGTTAATACAAGAATTTTAACAGCGTCTGAGACATTTGTTTCGGGCGCTGTACTTTTATTTTGGAGGTAATTTCGTGGATTATCAACACTATATCGCAAGGAAGCGGGTTCGTTTGGAAGGGATCGGCGGAGCAGTCAATATTCCATATGGTACAGAGATTGAGGTGATGGGCAACCTTCTGGTGTTCCGAGGTAAGGCAATTTGCTTTACAACCAGCCAAAGTGCCTATGACTATTTTTCTCAGAATGATGATGGGAACGGACTGGTGCGCGGAAAATTGGTTCAGGCCATTATGGACACTCTTGGAAAGCGTGATAAGCAGCACCAAGAGCGCTGGAACAGAGTGTGGGGAGATCCTGCCTGTCAGCCGTTTAAGCAGAAAGAGCATGAAGACTACTGGTTGTGGAACCACGATTTTTATAATGCAGACTTGGCCGATCTGCGACACATTGCAAAATTGGTTGGAGTAAAGGAGGTCTTTTGATGTATCGAATTATTAGAGATGACGGCATGGAGCTGGGCATTACAGATTCTATCTTGTTTATCAAGATTGCGGAAAACGGATGTTTTGTACCGTCCAGAGAAGAGGATGCTATCGGTGTGGCATTCCGCAGCGTGGCCTACAACCTGATTGGTCACAATGAAATTGAAGGTGCTGAAACGGTAGTTGTTTCAAAAATTGACGGCGGGGATGAAATGTTCACACACCAGGCCGCAATCAACGAAATGATCCATGCACTGTTGGAGGGTTAAATTATGAAGGAACAACTGAAAGGTATGTATGAAAACGGGAAGCGCGGTCTTGCTCCTGCTATTTCTGCTGACGGGCTTTTGAAAGCCGTTGCAAAAAAGTGGATTACGCTCGAAGATGCCGTTGACATCATCGGAGAAGACAGTGCTTTGGAAGTGATGAGAGCTGCAAAACTGAGAGAAATTTCAGCCGCTTGTAATGCGACGATCGTTGCCGGCGTTGATCTGGAATTGAACGAGGGGACTGCTCATTTCAATCTGAGCATTGAGGATCAGAGTAATATCTCCAACCTTTTCCGCGTGGTTGAGCTGGGTGGTACTGAGTTCCCCTATCAGGCCGACGATGGAAGTTGTACGGTGTACTCTGCTACAGAGATTGCTCAGATCTACATTGCCGCTCAGACGTTGATTACCACTCAGACCGCCTATCACAACTCCCTCAAGGCGTATGTCAATACCATGACGGGGAGCGATGAGATTGCCGCTGTGCAGTATGGTATGAATCTGCCCGAGCCTTACGCAACCGCTTTGGCTGAGAAGTTGGCGGTGGCTCAGTCTCAGATGGGAGCAATCATGCAAAGACTGGGCGGTAACGCATGAGTAGCATTGAGCTGATCACAGAGCTGACCGATATCTGTATTCGGCAAGCAGAGATTATTAAGGCTCAGGCTTACGCACTGGCACAGTTTGGTGCTGAGGTCAAAGAGGAAGAGACGCTGTGGGAACAGAACCGGTTGAAAGCGGTCGTCGGAGATTTGAGAGAGGATTAAAATATGGAACGAAGACAGATTGGAAAGTGGGTGCTTTCTGTCCTGCTTTGGTTCTGGGTTGGCGGAGTGTACTTCTTTGGGGAAGTCATTTGGAAGAGTTCTCAGGGTAGGCCAGAAACGATTAGCTGGACGATGTTCGCGCTGGCTATCATTCTGGCTATACCGCTGGAACGCTTCGGAGCAGAGCTTCCCTGGGGAACGCCGCTGGTAGGACAGGCGTGCATCTGTGCCGTTGCGATTACGGCGGTAGAGTTTGTTGCCGGACTCATTCTGAATGTGTGGCTTGGGTTGGGCGTGTGGGATTACTCGCACTTGGCCGGGAACATCCTGGGACAAATCTGTCCGCAGTTTACTTTGCTGTGGCTCGTCCTATCCGTTGTGGGTATTGTCATACTGGACTGGATGAGGTATGCGGTAGAGGGTGGAGAGAAGCCCCGCTACACATAACAGAATAAAACAGCTATTTGCTAACCATTTTTTAAGAGCCGTACCTAAAAAAGGTGCGGCTCTTTCTTCATACGAAAAAAGGAGTCCTGCAAACAAAAGTCAATAGCCAAAAAGAAAAAAGTCCCGCAAAATTTGCGAGACCGAAAAAGGGCATAACAAA